>Ga0315338_1000172_pt1 | contig 260359 bp, 218 predicted proteins | sample ASW8metaG_FD_204518 | JGI IMG/M metagenome (GOLD analysis project Ga0315338, IMG submission 204518) | Ammonia-oxidizing marine archaeal communities from Monterey Bay, California, United States - ASW #8 | ecosystem: Environmental > Aquatic > Marine > Coastal | place: USA: California | collected...
ATAAGGCAAATAGCCAAATCAGCGATACCTGTATTTTGTAAACGGAAAACTGAAATCAATCCAGAACGGAACGAATGTTAGTCCGGCGGCCTCATTCGAATCCTCGACAGGACCGATGAAGAGGTGGAGCAGATTTTTGCCGACGAATACGGCAGAGGAAACCACGGTTCGAATCGTTTATGAAGACGCGGTTGCACGGGATCTTCCCTAAACGCGCAACACTTGATTCCTAAATATACAAGGTGGCTCAGGCGTCCCACATCACGCTGACCATATACAATACCCTCGAACAGGAAGTAATACGTCCCGTGGATCAGGTGCAGCCCGTAGGGCGCTATGGGGTCGTGTGGCACGGCACCAACGGCTGCGGCGCCTGCGTGGCCAGCGGCATATACCTGTACCACATTGTCAGCGGCAGCGGGTACGTAGGCACGAAGCGGATGACGCTGCTGAAGTGGGTGGGGCTGTATTGTCGGTGAATTGATGAACCGTCGTGCAAATTAGCTAACATTTAGCTAACGAACTCTACATAACAGCAAGGATACGACAATACAACCTGATACTGTAAATCGTTGATGATACGGAACATGGAGTATACAACATAACAGGCCGGTATTTGGCAATACCGCCCTGTCAAAATCCGCTCTATGGCATCTTTGGTAGACAAAGACTTAAGTGATTTGTCCTGATCATCCAGTTAGGCTACGACCCCACGCCCGCGAACACCCAGCCACCGCACACCAGATTCACCTTGCCCTGCAATCCCATTTGTTATATTATCTACTACAGCGCTTAAATTTTTTGTACGAATGATGATTCCGTCATATTGACAGGTTGATTAGGGATAGGTGTTTGAGTGAGACGGATGGTGCTGGACATGGGCTGGACAATGTTAAAATAGCGTGTTTCATGAAATCAGTCTCGAACCGATTCAGGCTGAAAGATTGTCCGCATACGTTTCCTGAAGGAGGGAATTGTGAAACAGATATTTTGTATCATCGCAGCGATCCTGGTGATTGGTTTTCCTATTGAGCAGGCCGAAGGAATTACGTCTTATGGTGGTAATGGGCTATTTCGTGTTCAGTCTGCCAACAATGTATACCGTGGCGCTTTATGGGGAACAATCAATATGGACTATACGCAAAGCAGTGGTTCCTTCACGTTTCGAGATGGAACAGGTGCGATTAGTATATTATATGGTGTCCGCCGTTATCTTGAGATTGGCATTAATCAAACAGTCTATCAAGATCGTCCTTTTTCAGGCGCCGGACCGGCGCTCGGTCCACTCCGTATCAGTTTGAAAGGCGCTGTGCCGACCACTGCACCGCCCACCATAAAATTTGGTGGCCAGATCTTGTTTTCAATCCCGGTCGGTGATGCTTCAAATGTTGAATGGGAGAGCTATATTTCACCCGGCACATCGGTCGGTGGTATGATTATCATGTCCCTTGATTCAAATCCATTAGATTTGAATCGGTCCAAACGCTTGCATTTTAATGCGGGTTTTATATATCACAATGATAAGAACAAATATGCGACGATTGTAACCGTCCAACCGGGTAAAGGCGTGATTGCTTCTTCGGCCAACGGCAAAAATTCGTTACAAACTATTTTCGGCGTAGGCCTGCAGGCGCCTCTAAGGGACAATATCCATTTCTTCACGGAACTTACAGGAGAGTATTTTATGGATATCAATCCAAATACGGTCATTGCTACTGAAGGTTCCAAGATTTCAACGTATATTCGAATTACGCCCGGTCTACGTTATCAGTTCAGCCGATTTTATGTTGTGTCCGGACTAGAATTGCGTCCTTTAAGTTCCGGTAATTATCCCGCATTTGACAATCAGTCGATTTATCCTCCTTGGCGGGCGATCTTGAATCTACAATATAGAATTTTTGACGGGGAGCCTCCCCCCTATCTTCGCGGTCGGAGTATGCGTATATCGGGCCCTTCGAGTTATCAATATGATCGGGACGACGATATGGATCGTGAGGAGGAAATTGAAGAAATTCGCCAGGATCGTGTCAAGGCGCAACGGGAACTGGAAGAGATGAAGGAATCGGTGGAAGAAGACCCTGGTGCATCTCGGTAGGAATAATCGGCTGTTCGACATTTTCGATTTTCGTCGTGTACTTATGATAACACACTCGGTTATTTGTTTCGCATAGCAACGGAGGCCTTCCATTGAACTGGCGATGTTGTGTGCTTCTTATTGCCTTCCTTGGTTGTAAATCATCGGCGCCAACCAGCTCACAACCAGCCCCCTCGTCTACTTCTACACCGACATTGACCATTGCCAATATTATTGTCACTGGCACCCAGATAATCACGACAAGCCTTGGTGATCCTGCTATCCGCGTAACCGTGGAAAATACGGGTGAACTTGCGGCATACAACGTATTGTTAAAATTCGCGACTGTGGTGCAGCCGACTTGATCGAACCGGGCGGGCAGATGTACTGTTTTGTGCACCTGTCCGCCTTTACTCTACGTAATCCATTCTCCCATACCGGGTGGGTTCCCGGGGTCATCGGTTAACAAGTCATTGGCCTGTTCCGCCACTTTTCTGAAGGCTAACGCGTGTTGTTCGATGAGTTCAGGGGTGTCGTGTTTAAACCAGGGGACGTTAAAGGTATGAAATTCCATGGATTCCGAAACGGGCAAACTGCCTTTGGGTTGCCTCAAGTCCCGGTCGCTGTGGGCGAGGCGGGTCGGCTTGCCGTGGCCGTATACATCGCAGGTATTCAGTAAGGGGTGCCTGTGTAACGGTTTATTCATACCGGGCGAACAGGAAGAGCCCTCCGCCCGAACGGCCTCTGCAAACCTTGTTATGGACAGGCCCGACAATTCTTCTGTGTTATATAACCCTTTAGGATTGTACCAGCCCCCCATCGTATTGCCGGAGTCCTCAGGCACTCTGTGGGCTTTAAGGCCTGGCACGCCTTCGAGCAGATCCCAGAATCTGTTCATACCGTCCTGAATCTCTTGAATGCGCTCGTCATAATATCTCAACTGCACGCGGCCTACAGCGGAGCACATCTGATTCATACGATATTTATAGCCGCCCAGAGGTAAACCGTAGTACGCATTGAGGTCTTCGGTCTCGAAGTTTCCTTTATAGCGCTCATAGTGTCCGAAGGCCATCGCGCGTTCGTAGATCTCCCGATCGTTGGTCACCAGAATACCGGCCTCACCCGTGGCGAATGATTTGCCACTCATGAGGGACATGGCAGCTACATCGCCGAAGGTGCCTACTTTGCGCCCTTTGTAAAGGGCGCCCTGAGCATGGGAGACATCTTCGATGATTTTCAAGCCATGTTTTTGAGCAATCGGCCTGATCCGATCCATATCCGCAGGATAGCCGGTGTAATGGACCACCATAATGGCCCTGGTCCGGTCTGATATATGTCTTTCTATATCATCGGGATCGATATTCAGCGTATCGGGATCGATATCTGCGAATACAACGGTGGCACCAAGTGAGAAACACTGCAAGGCGGACGCCCAGAATGTGAGGCTCTGGCAGATGATCTCATCGCCTACCCCGATGCCGCAACCAAACATGGCGCTATGCAGGGAAGCTGTTCCGGAACAACATCCGAGGGCATAATCCAGGCCCATCCACGCTCCAAATTCCTGTTCGAACTGCATCGTTACATCTGTACCCGACATGCTGCCTTTTCTCAGGACATCCAATACAGCCTTTTCATCTTCAGGCGTAACAATCGGCCATTTGAACAGCTCTTCATGCGAATCATGGACGGCCTGTTTGCCACCGTGGAAGGCCAGTCGGCAGGGGGTAGAGATGGTCATATGGTTCTCCAAAGTGGGTGGATGGAAGGGTGGAAGGGGGGTAGATCTTTCACGGAACAACAGCGACACGCAGAAAATCCGTATGTCCCGGTCCGGCGGCATCGATGTGTAATTCGATGATGCGGTCAGCCAGGAACAGATGTTGCCCTGGATTTACTTCTTCCGCCAACCGTTTATAATTAACGGACACCCTTCGCTTGTCACCGTTTACTTCTTCTGTGGTTAAGATGAAATGGGCGCCGACCGATAGATGGATCGGCCCCGCTTGAAAAGTGCCAATCCGGATTTTCGGTCCCGGTAAATCCTGCAGGATGGCAACGGGTTTGCCAAGGCCACGTTCTACAGCCCGGATCATGGCGCCCCGGTTTGGGTGTTCATCAGGGGTACCATGGGAGAAATTTAATCGGAATACATCAGCGCCGGCCTCAACGACCTGTCGCAAACGGTCCTCCGAGTCGATTGCCGGGCCAACCGTACAGACGATTTTAGTTCGGCGCATAAAAAAAGAATAGCAAACAGCAAAAGGTGAATGGCAAATCTTCAGGAAGCAACCTGCAGGACACCGAGACGGAGAGCGTTCTCTCCAATTTTCAGTTCTTTGACGACCGCTTCACCGGGTGCTGCCCCCGCTTGTATTGAGACCGCCAGGGTTTCTGCCTGTATATATTCTGAGTGAACAGAAATGGCCTCGGCCAGGTCGCCTGCTGTATCGTAATAGAGATTGATTCGGTCGTTCACATGGAAATCGGCTTCTTTACGTAAGTTTTGTACGTGTCGCACAACATCGCGCATCAATCCTTCAAGCAGTAATTCTCGTGTAATCTCGGTATCGATGGCTACCGTACAGCCGAAATCGGAGACTACCGCGAGACCGTCTGCATCCACCCGTTCAAGCACCAGCTCGTCCGGCGTGATCGAGATCGTCTCCCCATCCACAACGAGTTCTATCGACCGGCCGTCTGCGGTCATCATTCCCGTCTCATCCGGATCAAGCGCCTCCAATGCCTTTCGTACCACATTAAGCTGCTTGCCGAACCGCGGCCCCCATTTGGAGAAATCCGGTTTAACAGCGTAAGTCTGAAACACTGTTTCATCCTCAATCACGGTCAGCTCTTTCACGTTCAGTTCCTCGAGAATCTGACTACGTAAACGAGTGACGGTTTCCCCCTGTCTGCTATCTGTCGGTTTAACCTGCAATCGCAGGGCAGGTTGGCGGACTTTCATCTTCGCCTCATTACGGGCAGCACGTCCCAATTCAATCACCTGTTTCAGGGCATCCATATCATCGATCAAATCTTGATTGATTAAATCCTCATCTGCTGTGGGATAGCTGCACAGGTGAACACTCTCCAGCGCCTCCGGATCGATCGGCGGTACCAGACTCTGATATAACTCCTCTGCAGAAAACGGCAGGATTGGCGCAATTAGTTTGCTGAGTGCAACCAGTACCTCATACAGCGTCTGCACAGCCGACTGCTTGTCCTTGTCATCCCCACTCTTCCAGAAGCGGCGGCGACTGCGCCGGACATACCACGTCGACAGGTCGTCGAGGAATTTCTCCACCTCTCTCACAAAGGTGGCAGAGTCAAAGTGCTCCAACCGGTCGTTACACTGTGCAATTAACGTGTGCAGACGGGCGATGACCCAACGATCCAGTTCGCTACGTTGGTCCATCGGCGCAGAAGATACGATCGGCGGGCAATCGGGCAGGTTGGCGTAGGTTACGAAAAACGCGTATACATTCCACAACCTGAGCATCTTACGCGTCACCTCTTCCGCAAGGCCGTATCCGAACCGGAATACCAGATTGATCGGGGCGCCGGCATACTGCCACCGCATGACATCTGCGCCCATCCGTTCTGTTGCGTCCTCCACTGCAATCGCGTTCCCTCCGCTCTTGCTGAAGGCTTCCCCGCTTTCATCACGCATCTCCTCATAGGTCAGCACCGATTTAAACGGCGTGCAATCGTTGAGCGTCACCGACATGAACAGTTGGGAATAGAACCACAGCCTGACTTGCTCGCGCATTTCGGAGATCCAGTCGGCAGGGAACCAGGTGTTGATTTGTTGATTTGTTGATTTGTTGATTTGTTGAGTTTTATTGTCCTGCTCGGCTTCGGGGCCTCGGATGGAGCGGAGGGTGCCTTCTATGCCTTTCTGCTCTGGGAGATAATTTAAGGTTGAGTAGGGAACGATGCCGGCGTCTAACCAGCAGTCGCCTACTTCGGATACTCTTTTTACCGGTTTGTTGCATTTTTCACAGGTAATCTCTATTTCGTCGATCCAGGGTCGGTGTAACTCCGGGAGGGCATCCACCGTATCCGGATTTACGGCACGCTCACGTAGTTCGACTGTGCTACCGATCACATTGAGGTGATCGCAGTCTTCACAATGATAGATCGGTAGAGGTAGACCCCAGAAGCGGCGGCGGGAGATGCACCAGTCTCCCATATTTCCGAGCCAATCCTGCATCAGCAGGCCGCCATATTCAGGTATCCATTTGACTTTGGCGGATTCCCGTTTCATGGGGGCTCTGATCTCATCGGCTGCGATAAACCACTCGTCTGCCAGGCGGAACACCAGCGGCGTCTTACACCGCCAGCAGAAGGGATAGCGATGTTCATAATCTTCCCATCGGAAGAGCACGCCTCGCGTTTCCAGATCCTGCCGTATGTCTTCTGCCGTGTCGCGCACATGCTTGCCTTTAAGCCAGCCCATGCGGTTCGTAAAATAGCCGTTGTCGTCGATCGGTACGATAATATCCAGCGCGATATCCTGACTGAGTTGAAAATCCTCCGCACCGCATCCGGGTGCGATGTGTACGATGCCGGTGCCCTCCTCCTCTGAGACCATATCCCAGGCCACGGTCCGGCGCGTCACCTCAGTCTGGACTGGCAGGTTCTCCATGGGACCGTGGAAAGATAGCCCTATTAATTCTTTACCCGGTACGGTTTCGATCAACTCCGTTTCTTTGGGCATGACTTTTTCGACCAGAGCATTCATCAGATAATACGTATCGTTATCGAGGCGAACCTTTGCGTAGCTGGCTTCCGGTTGGATGGCCAGTGCCGTATTTGCGGTTAACGTCCAGGGGGTCGTTGTCCACACCAGAAAATACTCATTGTGCCGGTCTTCGACCTGACATCGGAAGAAGCAGGAGGGATCAATCTGTTCTTTATAGGAATCTACGAGTTCATGTTGACTCAGGCTCGTGCCGCATCGCCAGCACCAGGGCATGGAGCGATGTCCCTTATATAACCAGCCTTTTTCATTACACACGCTAAGGAAGTGCCATATGTGTTCAATATTATTGTCGTCCATAGTGAAATAGGAAGCAGGGCGCCCATTTTCATGATACCAGTTCATCCATTGGCCCATCCGGATGGATTGTTGCACAATCCGCTCGGCGTATTCGTCAACACGAGCCCGGCATGCCAAAGAAAACTTCTCCAGTCCATATTCCTCGATATCGCGTTTGGAATCGAACCCCAGCGCCTTCTCCACTTCCACTTCTACCCAGAGACCCTGGCAATCAAAACCGTTCTGCCAGCGCTGGTTGTAACCCTTCATCGCTTTATAACGGCAATATATATCTTTATAGGTGCGGCCCCAGGCATGGTGCACACCCATAGCGTTGTTAGCTGTAATCGGTCCATCGAAAAACGACCAGGTGGGTTTATCGGCAAGTTGTGTTCGTAATTTGCCGAAGATCCCATTCCCTTCCCACCAGTCGAGAATGCGTTTTTCCATATCCGGGTATTTCATTTGACCATCAAACGGTTTGAACATAAGGGAAACTTTCATTGGTAAATGGTGAACCGTGCAACGCTCGCTGGAGCCCGCAGGGATCAGCTGTGAAGAATAAAAACTACAGGGCAAAAAGATAGGGGAAATAACAGGTTTACACAAGTAGTTCTTGATTTTTTACTGATTCCAATGGAGGAAAAAAGCGCCTCATATGTTGACATTTCAAGATAAACATGCAAATTCAAACATTACTGATCATCTGATGTTACGCGAAAGGCTGCGGAACATCATGGACTGAATCATTATTTGTGAGAATATTTCACCATGTCAACCCTATCCGGGAGTTTAATATGACCTTGGCAGATCGTTATCGTCGTTGGTTTGAATTTGAGCAGGATGCGCATGCGAGGGTGCTGGCCTCGTTGGATACGGTGTCGTTGGAAAACAGGGATGAGCAGGCCTTCCTGGAATCTGTCGAACTGTACGCGCATATGATGTCGGCCCGGTTGTTCTGGTTGTACCGGTTTGGTGTAACGGAATCAGGGCCCAAGGGCCTCTTCCCGAAACGGGTATCCCTGGATGAACTGGAAGATATGGCGGCGGATACCCACGCTACCTGGGCAGATTACCTGGACCGTTTGGATCAGGAGGAATTGGATCGTATCTTCGAATATAAATCTGAGAAAGGGGAAGTATACAGCAATTCGGTGGAGGATATACTGACCCAGTTATTCCATCATTCTGCCTATCACCGTGGTCAGATTGCTTCTCGTCTCAAGTCGCTTGGAGGGATACCTGAACCGACAGATTTTGTATTCTGGGCTAGAGAACTGGTGGGATGAGCAGGTGGCGGATGGTTAATGGATCCATGAGTCCATACTAAGTTTTATATATTTCGAACAAGGGATTGACAGGTTGTTCCAGTGGAACCCGTATGGACCGGCGGCTGATAATTGATTGGTAGGCTGCACATAATATATATACGCCTTCTACAGCTGATTCTATATCACTTTCGGGCGGGATCCCCTTTTCCATCTGATCGATTAATTGATCGAATGGAGATTTGACTTTATGGTCGGCGATATAGGAAGCGAGGGGTTTTGCGATACCGTTTTCAATATAGGTATCTGCCCCGGGGTCCAGGAATAGATTGCCCGTTTCGAATTCGATGGTGAGCGCATTACGCTTACCAGGCTCTCCTGAAACGGCTTGTTTTCCAACCGACAGCGTAGCCCAAAAGTCTCCATAATCAAGAATGATCTGTCCGAAATTCTCCACCCCGGCCTGGATATAGGGCTTCCAAAAAGTTTGTTTTCTTGCTTCGACCTGGTCAGGCGGACCAAGCAGGTGGATCGCATAATCAATCCCATAGCACCCCATATTGGTCATTTCACCGCCGCCGGACCTTTCGGGCGGGTCAAACCGCTCAGGCCATCGCGCTATTATGGGGAAATCTTCCGGAAAGATCATGCCGCAGCTGTGGTGGTATGTGATAATACGACCGTATTCATTTTTCTTGATCTGATGCATCAATTTGTTAAACGCCGGCAACCCTTTTACCAGCGTCGCATCAAAAACAGCGGCCGAACCGGCTGCCTGTATGCTGTCTTTTATACGAATTGCAGCCGTCGGGGTGTGGCACAATGGCTTATTTATATATACGGCTTTACCGTGATCGGTAGCCAGGTCTACGAGTTCTGCTTTGTCACTTGGGTCGGATGTAATGGCGATAATCTGCACATCGGGGTGGCGGACAACCCTCTCATAGCTCGATGCGCAAGACACGCCCATCACTTCTTCCAATTCGGCGGCACGCCCGGCATTTTTTTCATATCCCGCGATGAGACTGACCCTGGGATGATTCCTAATCTGATGGGCAATCCCTGCTCCGTGCGTGCAACAATTACCCAGTATTCCTATACCATAAATTTGATGGGCGGGCATATAAAGAGCTTATAGTGATCTGGTGATGGAAAGTGTCCGCTGGTGGACATGATGTGGACATTTCCGGAAAGTATACAACATTTTCTTGTGGCATACAAGAGGAATGGAACTTGGGATTTCTAGTTAAGTGATAGCCCGATCGGAAGGCCTTGGATTCAGCAATGGATTGGCTTTGTTTTCAGGGAGTATATAAATGGGATCTTCCATCGGAAATTCTTCGGCCACAGGTTGTACCATCGCAAGGGCCTCTTCTTTCTTTACCTCAGGCCTGGCTGATGTCACTTTAGGCTCCATATCAGCCGCCGAATCACTAAGAATAGCGAGGTCCACCCGACGGTCCTTTTTCATGTTTTCAGGCGTATCATTGGTTACAGGCGGGCGAAATTCACCATACCCGACAATAGACATACGGCTATTTAAAATTTGGTGTTTTTCCACCAGATACATGGCCGTATTTATGGCTCGATCAGTAGACAGATGCAAGTTCGATGGAAATCGGGCAGTATGGATGGGCGCATTGTCCGTATGGCCTTCAGTTTTTTCATGTTCCTCAGGCGGCTTCTTGGGCATTGGCGCCTGCTCCCCCACCGTCGACACCCCCCAGAGAGTCGCGATAAACGCACCGGCAATGTGGTGAATCAGATCATTAGGGTCACCCCCTGCACTGGTGTAATATATTGGGTTGAGAGATTAGTTTTTTGAAAAGGAAACGAGGTGTTATCAATCAGGGAGGTTGTTTCTACCGGGTTGGTGGTAATTATTGCCTGGGCGAGGGCCTGATTCATCGGATGGGATTTGAGACCGGGGTAGGGACCGAGATATTTTGACCATTCACCATTGTACGCTCTATACCTCCTCTGCGGTAAGCAGGACTTTTATTTTAGGCTGATAATATATACGGTAATAGGCGTCCTCTTCCATCGAATTGTAGATCTCCGGGGGCACTCTGAATTTTTTCCTGGCCACGACGATTTCATGCCGTGGTTTTTTGCCCGAGAAGATGATTTTTCTTGAAACAGGGCCGGCGACGGAGGCTACTTCTCGCTGTTTACGGCTACCGAGCCGGGATTGAGTCAGCCAGCCCATCAATGCGATAAATACAAGGGCAATGCTAATTAATATCATCCAGACATCGGGTGTAAGGGTAAGGAGCATAACGAAGTAGGCGCCTACAGCACAGAGGACCAGGAGTAAAACCCATTGTAAGATGAGATGAAAGCGGATCGGCCATTGGATTTGTTTGAGCTGTTCATCTGTTATGGTACCTCGCCGATTGGCGGTCAACGCCTGATCATCGAAGACGGTTGAAGAGGGTGAATCAGGAACCTGGGATGAATCAGGGGTCTGGGATGAATCAGGGACCATGGTACACTCCGAGTTCAAATCGGGGTTGATATATCTTTACATACGATATAATTCACTCATTTGAAGTATGACTCTCCAAACGAAAAAAATGATTCAGGAAAATAAAACCGGTAAGTCGGCAATAGAATCTATCACGTGATCAGGAATAACATCGGATTCGGACTCAGAAAGAAATTGATAATTACCTGTCCTGACCAGTATCCCCTCTATTCCTGCACGTTGTGCGCCGCCGATGTCTGTTTCTATACTGTCGCCGATCATCACCACCTGATTCGATGGTAAGCCGAGGGTCTTAATGGCCATATCGAAAAACGGTCGTTCTGGTTTTCCCACGACCGTTGCTGTTTTACCGCTCGCATATTCCAGGGCGGTAACCATCGCCCCGGTGTCCATGCGCAGACCCTGCTCGGTCTGCCAGAATCGATCTTTGTGCAAGGCGAGAAGATCCGCACCGGCCATCAGAAGTCGAAAGGCAAAATCGATTCTATCAAAGGTGAGAATATCACCCAAATCACCCACAATGACGACATTCGGACTATTATCCGTCTCTTGCAGATCCTTGAACGCAATATTTAATTCCTGATGGGCTAATAAATGATAGGAGGTAAATTGATGCTGTTTCATATACGCCGCCGCTGCCCCAGGAGGACTGATGATCTCGTCGGGGACAGAACGGATACCCAGTCCATTCATATGCCGGGCGATGGCAGCGGTATTCATCCGAGTCGTGTTGGTAACGAAAAGGAAGGGGATATCTTGATCGCGTAGCCATTTTATGGTTTCGACGGCCCCCGGAATAATATCCACATTATTATACATCACCCCGTCTAAATCTATTAAAACACCTCTTATCTTCATGTATTTCGCCTTCAATGCTGATCCCTTCTCACGGGAACAGGCGTCCCTCTTAATTCCCTGATCAATTCGATTAATCCAGTAATGCCGGCCTCCAGAAATTGCTCCCCTTTTTCTCGGGTTGCTCTGGTGGCATCTCCCATCACTCCGCTTGCCGTTACCGAACTCCAATACGGTACGAGTCTGGCGTCAGATCCTTCCGGGTGCCCGCCAGCCAGTAAATCTGTTTTGAAACTATTGGACAGAGGGCTTCTCTCATCAACTGCCCTGTCCATATCAACCAGATCCGGTCTGAGGGCCAGGTATAACGAAGTTTCAAATTCACCGGCATGAGAGGTACCGCCATAATCAGAATCGCGTAATGTTTTACCCAATTCTTTCACCGGCCTTAATCCCCAGTGGTTCGCGCTGGCACAGAGTATTTTGCCTTCATATTCAATAATGGACAATCGAGCGGCCATGTCCAGTGGGGAGGTGTTACTGCCGTGGCCGTTGATAATCAGTATCCGCTTAAATCCATGATACGCCAGGCTGCAACATACATCTTTAACATAATTGATGAACGTATCCCACCGAATGGTTATCGTGCCGTGGAAATCCATATGATGCGGACTGTATCCATGGCCTACAGGCGGTACGAGCACCACCTCATCGGGTATGCGGGCTGCTGCACGCCGACATATCTCGGTCGTTAAAACCACATCAACATCTACGGGTAGATGGGGACCGTGATCTTCATAGGTCGCGACGGGTAATAAAGCCACCCGATCCTGTTCTGCCGCTTCTTTTATCTCATACCATATCATTTCCGCATAATCATATTTTACCGAGGCCATACCACCCTCCCTGATGGAGTATTGGTCCCTGTATTCCAGGGCAATCCCTGATATATTTTCACGCTTACTTTTTCTTATTTGTCTTTACCCATGCTTTGTATTTTTCATACGTGAAATCCGGTCCTTCCACCATGTCGAAGTAAGTCCGCTCCCATGTTCTAACCTCTCCGGCTACGCGTAGGACTTCTTCAGCAATATTGAGCGGAATGTTTACCACGCCATCCAGATCGGCAAACAGTAAATCACCCTGTGAAATCTTAAGTTGTCCGACCACCAGAGGTTGCGCTATTTGTCGAACAAAAAAGGGGCCGTGACCTGGAACGGTCCCTGTACCCCATATAGGAAGCCCCGCTTCTTTTATTCCAATCAGATCCCGGATGCATCCATCTACAACGGCCCCCGCCACCCCAAGCGCTTTATGAATACGAGCCATCCCATCACCGAAAATAGCCCCTCGATTCGGTCGTACATCTACATCTTTCATTACGGCAATAATCGGACCAGTTGTTTCATTCAGCAAATCATAATATGCGGACCACTCCATATCTGACGGAGATGGATCAAGTGGTGTGACTTCAGATGTGACCGCATAGCCTATCATAGCGCCGAACTCCGGACTGAGGTATTCCATTTCAGGTCCTGTATACGCTTCATTTGAAACCCCCTGTACCTTTTCAATCGCATTGTAAATCGTCGCCGAATCAAAATCCGACAAACCGTTCAGGATAGCTTCATCAACTCGTTGCATATGGTTTACTCCTTATTATTTGAAGAAATCATCCAGGTTATTGGTACTACCTGTGGATCGATCGGGAGATCTGGACATTTTGTGAAGTGAGCATACATTTTCGGGATCGATAAATCAAGAAAAATAAACCAGGGTATAAAGTGTAAAATGGGAACTTTACCGATCCGGATTTCGTTCACAAACGAAGACGGGATATTTTCTTATCTCCACTCGTTATATTATAAGGCATTGCTCTGCTCGAGAATCTAATATATCCGATCTCACAGTGTAATAACCTTTCACCATTAAATCCTGAGGAGGATTTAGAATGCGTCGTATGATGAATATCTTTGGTTCAACAGCGTTGTCCCTGGCCATTATGGCCATTAGCCTTGGGGATGTCATGGGTCAGAGCAGTGCACCGTCTAAGAGCTCGACCAATGACCAGAACACCAACCGGGGCATGATCGAAATTGTCTTGAAAGGCAACAATATATCCCTCGACTATGGCCGTCCGGAAATGAAGGGACGTGATATGCTGGCCATGGCGCCAGATGGATTTGTATGGCGTATGGGCATGAATCAGTCCACTACCTTCAAGTCCGAGACCGATCTCATGTTCGGTAAGAAGAAGCTGACCAAAGGATCTTACAGCACCTGGATTAAACATATCAAAGGCGATCAGTGGGCACTTGTCTTCAACTCCGAGGTCGGTATATGGGGTATGCCGGGGGCAAAACGGGAAAATGATATCCTCGAAATACCCCTTACGTATAGTAAGGTCGATAATATTGTAGAGCGTTTTACGGTGGATATCATGAATCACGATGACAGTGGTCATATGATGGTAACCTGGAGCAATCACAAATTGGAAGCCACGTTTTCACCCTAAAGCAGGATGGATTGATATAATACATACACGTTAATCAGTTTGACAACATACAGAGGGAGAGTGCTCTACCGGCTCTCCCTCTGTGGAGTATACCATACAAACACTGAGGAGGCTAAATTAATGTATTTCGGAGGAATGGTAAAGTTGGTTCTGGGAATAGCTCTTATGGCGGTAATGTTAGGCACGCCATCCTTATCGGCGCAGAACAGCCAACCCTCTGGCCGAGGCATGTCTTCAATAACGATAAAAGATAAAAAAATATCTATAGATTATGGTCGGCCGTCCATGCAGGGACGGGATATGCTGGCTATGGCGCCGGAGGGGTATGTCTGGCGTATGGGAAAAGATGATGATACGGCCTTTTCAACGGATATCGATCTGATGTTTGGGGATATATCCGTAGCAAAAGGCAGTTATACCGCAGAAACCAAACATGGTAAGGCGGATAGTTGGTCGCTCATATTAAGCAGCGACGGCAAAAAAATAGAGATTCCTTTTTCCTATAATAAATCCGGCCAGGATCATGTAGAGGTATTTACTATCGAAATGAAAAATAGCGGTAACAAAGGTACCCTGACCGCCTTGTGGGGGAGCCATAGACTGACTGCTGCATTCAAGGTGAAATAATCGGCCTTTGTATTTGAAAAAATTAGGAAGCGTGGTTAAGGTCGACAATCCTCGAAATAAACGACCTTATCCACGCTTTCTCATGCGTTGATTTTTCGATATCAGTTCCACTTTTCAGGGTCAATACCAACCAGCTCTGCCGCTTCCCTTATTTGCTGCCACGTGGTCTCATCCAGTTCAATACCTTCCCGACGTCTCTTCTCGGCCATACGAAATTCCGGTTCACCCGGTATCAGGATTTCATCCACCCCCGGTGCAGTACGACTGGATTTAACATGATTGATTAATCCTTCCACTTCATCATAGTACCAGTCCAGATCCGAAAAGAATGGAATATTATATACCGTAAAAACTACCCCGTTACTCTCCACGGTCTGCTCACCCTGCGCACATCCCTGTCCGCTCAGGGCCCCTCCGAGAATTTCTACCATCAGACCAAGTCCATATCCCTTATGGGATACGACGCCACCCATGGGTAAGATCGCTCCATTGGGGGGTGGACCTTTTATGACGGTAGGATCTGTCGTCGGGTTGCCTTCATGATCTATCAGCCAGCCTTCAGGCGCCTGGATGCCCTTGTTTACACATACACGGACTTTTCCTTCGGCCACCACAGAGGTGGTCATGTCAACCAGAATAGGATCGGCATGACGACGCGGTGCAGAAAAGGCGATCGGATTGGTGCTGATCCTGCCATCGATCCCGCCGAAAGGGGCGATCTGCCGACCAAATCGTCCTGCATTCACGAACGCCAGACCGATCATACCTTCCTTGGCCGCCATCAGTGGATACGCTCCCGCACGGCCTACATGACTTGTTCGTTGTAATGAAACGGTGGCTGTCCCATGTTCTCTGGCTTTTTCTAGAGCCAAACGCATGGCATAGGCGCCACCCACCTGCCCCAGGCCGCCGCCATTATCAACGACAGCCGTACATGGACTTTCACGAAGCAGCTTGATGGCGCCTCTTGCTTTAAATCGACCATCTACCTTGATCGCTTTGACATATTCCGGAAATCGTATGGCACCGTGGGAATCATGTCCGAACAGGTTCGAATCAACAAGATGATCTACTACCGCGCGCGTGTCTTCTTCCGTGCATCCAGCTGCAAGAAGGATGTCACTACCGATCTGATGTAATTTCTCCGGTGTAAATACTGGCATACTTTTCCTTTCAAATGGTTAACGGCATGATCCCTTCCACCCTTCCACCCCACCCTCCTACTATTGATTCTCCCAAATTTCTTTATATCGCCTAAGCTTGTTTTTCAGGCCAGGCCGTTCCAGCACCGCTTTGTTAACCACATACGGGGGCACCTCCCCGCGGGCGACAGCCATGGTTGCCTTGATACAGTCATGTCCGATATCTCGAAATAGCTCATACGTCCAGGCCGAGGCATGGGGCGCCAGTATGATATTCTCCAGAGAAAGCAGGGGGTCAGATGGATCAATGGGTTCCTGTTCGAAGACGTCGATAGCCGCCCCTTGAATCCACCCCTCCAGCAGGGCATTTGTTAAAGCCGTTTGATCGACAATCGGCCCCCTGGCGGTATTGATAAGGAAGGCGCTGGATTTCATGATCCGGAATTCCTGCTCGCTCATGAGTTTGTGCGTATGGGTATTTAGCGGACAATGAATGGAGACAAAGTCACTCTGGCGTAACAGCGTATCTTTATCGACCAGCCGCACGCCGATCTTTGCTGCTTCTTCGTCTGTCACCACCGGATCGGAAGCCAGTATCTCAGCCGGCTCAAACGCTTTCAGGAGGCGGACGACTTCCTGACCTATTTGACCGAGGCCGATTAAGCCGATGACCCGATCCCTTATCTCGCACCCCATATGGTTGAAACGGGAGGGCCAGTTGTTCTCCCTTACAATGGCATCTTTTATTCGGATGCGATGGCAGAGTCCCAGCATCAAGGCCAGTGTAGCACTGGCTACGGGTTTTTTCGTTGCTTCCGGCGTAATGGTGACCATGACCTCCGCTTCGGTCGCCCCATCCAGATCCACCATGTCGTATCCAACACCCGTACGAGCGATCAGAGAGAGCCGTTTGACCCCTTCAAAACTTGTCGGAACATACGGTTGGCCCATGGATATAACGACATCATAATCTCTTATCTGATCCGGAATAACCGGGCGAAGGTCTTCTTCGAGATATCCGTAAGGGATACCGATATCAGCCAACAGGTCAACCCCGAAATCCTGAAACACAACCTGGCCATCCGGACCACGAAGATCTGCAACAAGGGCTACCTGGAAATTTTGATTCATTTGTCAATAATTCCTTGATATGTGATGATCGCTGGGTCTAAAATAAAATTTGAGATGTGGATTTAGCGATCAAGACCAGAGACACGGCGGCCATACCAATCAAGCCCAGGCCACAGCCATAGCCAGCCAGGATAACAGGTGCATAGGCGCGCCATCGCTTTTCTCCATATTTTTTACTGAAATAAAATTTTCCCAGCATGGCGCCGATAAACGTGGGAAGGGTATAGTGGATCCAGGCGCCTGTTCCCAGACCGCCGATTAATCCATAGAAGAGTAACGGCGGGGCTTTTAACACCATTAATCCACCATACAGCAGGGTCGTAAAGACCATGCCGGCACTGATATATTCCCATCGAATCAAGCGGCCGACCACATCAGCGCCGCCCGGCAAGGTCGATTTGATCCAGATCGTCTCCATCGTCGCCTGTAAGGGCCACATTTTTTCTACAAAGGGATAGGCTCCAGAGGGTATCGGCGCCAGTTTCCAGATCAGGGCATAGAAAATAAAGCTGAATACAATGAGCAGGGCAAGACTCAGAAGATGTAATTTTATGAGACTACCGAATTTTGTTTTCGTCAACTCCAGTTGCCTGAATGTACCCACCACGCCGCTATGATCAAAAAGCGGTACAGGTGCGAACCAGATGGCTGCGCCTTTGTAACCCGATAAATAAAACGATCCCTCACGGGCGTACGGAAACGACGAACCATAGGGAGATCCCGTCAGACCGATCATTCTGGCGCCTATATACGAGAAGAAGGGGGTCCATAGAAAACCGAAGATCAATGAAATCCATATTGGAAATCCTGGTTCGAGATAATAGACCAGCGCTACGAAGCAGAGCGTTGATATAGCCCAGAGGGCAATGGGAATAGATAATTTGATGTCCCCACGGTCTGGTGGTGGTTTACGTATGCCGGGTCCGGACGCCGATGTGTTGGGCCCACGCCTTATCGATTTTACAAAGGCCACTACGCCGATCAGACCGATAACGAGTGATGTGCCGATAGATGAGAAGCTGAGCCAAAAATCTATCGTATTATTAATGCTGGTCGGTATGGTGCTCATCCCTGGAGTCCAACCATGTAAAATACCGAAATGGTATAACGTCGGGTTGGCGATGAACGTCACGACAAAAGAACTGATGAACGTGCCCACCACAATCCAGAAAGGGAGAACAAAACCAACAAGCAACGTGGCCAGGTCTGTTCCGATTCCAATTGGAGAGGCATACAGGACATCTCTAAAACGGGGGGTAAAATCGGCAAACGGTATCGGGAAAATTTCCACTTGCTTGGTTAAAATGACGCCGGATACCGTGGGGATCACAATATACAATACCCCCCATCCCAGACCGATCATCGCGCCTACCGTGAACATACGCCATCGCCAGGTTTCTTCACCCGCTGAAGAATCAGCCAGCGCAGTGGCGCCTGCAGCCTGGACAGGGGCCAGGGGAAAGGGTAAACGTTCCACATCCGCCGTCACGCGAAACAGGACATATCCCAAGGACAAGGAATTCACCAGACCCAGCATGGCGACAAGGATCGCCAGGACGATGGGTTTAAACCAATCCATAGAAAACAACGTGCGACTGATCAGGGATTCCGACCCGCGTATGGGGGCCACCCAATCGGGAATGAATTGAGCGATACCATCTGCTTGAGGCGCTTGCATGAGATATTGAAACCAGATCATCTTGGCAAATGGCGACCCGTGAACAGCTGAACCTGCAGACAACCCACTGGCGCCTAATCCGGTTGCTGCCAAACCCGCAGCCAGCCAGTAAAGGATGATCGTCTCCTGGGGTTTGAGCTTGATAAACAGCCGTTTACTTATTTCGATGAACATGATGATGGTGACCCATTCCGCCGCGCCGGCAAAACTTTTGCCCGTAACCAGCTCAAGATAGATGGCGCCGGGCAGCATCAAGAGACCGACGAAAAATGCCGCCCAGATGGTTCGAGTATTAAACCCATCCTCATAAGGCATGTCATCTGAAACGATCTTCCACTGCTCATCCTGATTGGACGGGGCTTCGTGCAAATCGTCACTGCTTTGTTCTTTGGTTTCGCTCATAAGATATACTTACTCCAGATGAGAAAATCTGGCCTCTACACTCCCGCTCACTCCGCCCGGCGGTATTCACCTATTGTATTCCATTCAGGACGGGTTAATCCATTCAGATCCCAAACAACCTGCCCTGCTCTGACTGTAAACATACATTGCAAACGTTTATTTCCACCCATCCTGGCATGGCCGGAATCAACGAAACCGAAATCACCGTATTGTAAATCGAGCACCGCAATATCCGCCTCGGCGCCGACACGTAAGGTACCCAGTTCCGCTCTACGTATCATCCGGGCGGGATTAGAAGTTGAGCGCATGATGACATCCGGCAATGGCATGCCCATATTCAAGCATTTCGACATGGTGGTGGTCATATTCGCATTTGGAATCAACGCGCTGGTTTTATGTAGATCGGTGCTGATGGTGTCCGGTAAGAACCCCTGCTCAATGGAGGGAATGGCAATTCGAAACCAGAAGCTGCCCCCACCGTGCCCCAGATCGAAAATGATGCCTTTGTCTCTCGCTTCGTTGACATAGTCATTGACCTGCTTGTTCTCATCCAGTAATGGGATATGCTGGGCATACATATGTGTGTGTATATCACCAGGACTCATTTTATCCAACAGAAGATCCCGATAGCTCCTCGTCGGTTTAGGGGCGAAATCCATCATGGCGATGGTCCCGCTTCTCCGTGCCGCTTCAATGGCGCCGTCTACAGCCTCCCAACCCGGTCCACCGAAGTGCGCTGTCTTAGATCCTATGACATGCTCGGGGTATTTGCTGATCATTGCGGCACACGGGATCGGATCCATTTCGGAGATATCCTGTTCTACAGCCCCTTCCATGCCTGCACCTACAATGTTAATCAGGGCTAATACCCGGGTTCTGGAATCGGCGATGATCGTTTCCCTGAAATGCTCGAATTTCTTCCACCCTGCCCCACCTGTATCCACCACAGTAGTCACTCCGTGGGGGAGTACATGCTCATCAGGAAACATCCACCCCTTGTATCCGCCATACGCATGTAAATGTATATCAATCAACCCGGGCGTGACATAATAACCGTCCACATTGGCGACTTTCCCGGCCTTTTCCGATGGAATATCCCTGTCCACAGCGGCAATACGGTCGCCCACTACAGCGACATCCATATCGTCGTCGATATCATTGACCGGATCAATAACATGCCCACCTTTGATGATAAGATCATACATCGTCTAAACCCTTTTCAATTTTTTGGCTAACTCACCAATTCACCAACTCACCGATTCCACCACGCTCTACACCTGCCTATTTTCCCGATATTGCGCCTTAATCGACTCCGCCAGCGTACGCCATACCAGGAAGCGTTTACGCAGCACGGTGAAAAACCGCCGATTAATCGTCTGCCACTGTGACCAATCCCCGCTGCGTCGATTGATACTGACCATGATCCGATAGAGGTGCTCATCGGGGATCTGCTCGATTTCCAGACAAACATCCTGACTGATCGCCAGATCATAGGGAGCCAGCCATACCGTGGCGTTAACCCGATACGTCTCGAGGTGTTCTCCACTAACAGAGGAAAGGAACGAATTCTCCGCTACAAAATCTTCTGCTGAACTATCTTCGTGGGTTTTAAAAATATGTGTTAAATAGTTGGAAAGTGGTAAGGCCTCGACTACTGAGACGGTAAATGGAAATTCAAAACGCCATGCATCCCCATCGGGAACAGGTGGTTTCCATCTTCGATTCACATCTTCTACCGTCATATCGGCTGCTTTTTTAGCTGGATAGAGCGTGGACAACAGCACAACGGCCATGACGACTATCGTTGAATAGACAGCCGATAGAGAAGAATAATTAATCGACATGCCACCAAGCAAATCGAAATAGGATAGGGCCAGGGTAATGAACTGGCCTACAAGATAGCCCATCACGGCGCCGATCGTGGCAAAAACAGAGGCTTCTGCAATGAATAAGGCCGCCACATGATTTGGCGCCAGGCCAACCGCACTATATACGCCGATTTCCCGGAATCGTTCATATACGGCCCCCATCATAGTGTTGAGTACCAGAAAGGCGGCGATCAGAATGGGGATAATTAAATTTGCAACGCCCGATATAGAGGTCGTCCCGAGAGAACTATACACCTTAACCTGATCATCGACACCGACAAACATGGCGAGCATCACACGTGACATGAACGCTTCTACCGCTGATTTCAGGACCGTTTCATCTCCAAATCCGGAGATAGCTATAGATCGTGTGGACCCATTGATATCAAGTGTTTGACGGTACGGTAAAATCAAAATATTGTTCGATATCACATGCTCTGCCGCCTGAATGGTCGACATAAACACTTCTTGGTCCATCTGAGTCATGGTGCGCGTCATTTGAAATAGAGCGGGCATAAGACTTTCATCATCCATATCCCGGTAGATATCCAACTGTTCCGAGTCAAGCAGGCCGATGACCGTATACCGGGTTCCCAATAATTCTATAACGGCACGCCCGACATCCTCCTCTGAAACATTCAACCGCTCTGCCAGATAACTCGGCAGCAGGCAAACCATCCGTTCTTCGGGTTCGAACCAACGCCCCCCCGGCAGCAGATATTTATCCAGACCTGATATCTGAGGTTCATCCACGTGCAATCCGAGTATGCCTTGAATTGTGGTGGCATTTTCTCCTCCAGAAAGCCTCAGGTCGATAAATGGACTGGTCAGATCTTCGGGCCGATACCAGGATCTGGGCACCACTTTTGCTTTATCTCCGAACGCATTCTGAATATATGGCAGGAAAGATGTCGGCAGTGAATTCCAGGTGAGATTCCTTAAAAGCGCCCCCTGGTATGGAGGAGGGTTATCTCGCTCAATTGTGTAAAATTGAATCCCTGTTTTAAACGAGGTGAAGGAGAGGACGGTAAAGGTGAGTAACGTCAGCGTGATGGCTGTAAGTGCGGTACGCACCTTACGTTTTTTAAGATTTGAAATGCCGAGTGAGATCGCTACCGCCGTGGCGCTCAAGCGACCGATATCCATTTCATGAAGTCCGGTTGTAGAGCGTGTCATCGATTTCATTTCACCGTCGAATCGGGTAACGATCAAAGCGATGATCATTAAGGAGAGGGCCAGCATAACAAAGGCCAGAAAAACCATGTAAGGCGTCAGGCTGAGCTGGAAGGCGGGATGTACGGTTTGAAGCATCAGAAACACCACGGCAAAAATAATACCAATGACCATCAGTTGTTTTCGAACATCCGGTGAACCGAAGAAAAGACGTTCTATAAATAAACAGAAAGGGATAAGCAGCATAAAATAAAATACAATGCCGTCCACGGTATCATCCGCCGCATATCGAACATCCGGATAGGCCCGTGCCTCATACCCCCAGGCTTCCCGAGATTTTGCCGAAAAGACATCATATTGTAAGGCCTCACGCGCCTCTCTGGCCTCCTTGAGCGCCTCGGTACTCTTCTGGTGCAATATAGAAGCCCGGGCGGACGTGACCCCATTTTGCTGCAAATTCTCCAGGCGAGCGCCGTTCAATGCCCATAAATCCAATGCGCTTTGATAAAATGGATGTAAGATAATATTCTGGCCCGCAGAAAATCCTTTGCCTCGTGCTTCTGCCATGATGTCATCGGAAATGTCTTTGGGCGGGGTATCAAGCCATTCTTCGGGGGTATTGGTTAGAAGATATTTTACACCGCGTGGTCCTGTACTCATGAATATTTTAGGGTGATCCTCAGGTTTAGAAAAGATGACGGCCGCATTGGTCATCCAGTTGCCGAAAAGGCTTTGTTTTTCGACGAATGCGGCCCCGTATTTTCTTAACGGGCTATTATCTTCACCAAGAACAGTCAAATTGTCCAGCGCGACAAACGTGCTGGGATCAACGATATCGAACAGGTTGAGTTCTTCACTGGGAAATAAAACCTGTATGGTATTATTAACCTTCGCAGAATTAGGGACATCCAATGGGAACGTCGCATTCCCCTCTTCACCTAAATCTGGGGCATAAATAATTTTCCCGGTCTGATCAAGGCCATAACTGCGCACCTTGACGGCGCCAATTGTTTCCCGAACCATGGAAAAACGGAAATAGCCCATAGAATCGGCCTGGGTAACCATAAATCCCCGGACTCCGCTATGACTTTGATATCCGGCTTCATACACTACAAGTGCGTCCGGAACCGGCGTATTGGGCTTGAAGAAATCCTTGGTTCGGTCGAATTCAAGCACGCGTCCTTCTATATCACGGCCGTCATCTCGTAATCGAATGGCCTCATCTACATCAAAGGCCACAGGATCCCATAGCATGGCTGGAATTAAATTCCCGATGGTCCTGATTTGTTTGACCAGGTTGGCCAGGTTTAAATTTTCCGGATAATCATGGGGTGTATCAAGAAGCATCCGATTGTCATTCGGTGTCGCAAAGGTCAGACCGTGCATCCCGGCAAATGTGACCATCTCATGGTCGAACGCGGGACGGGCGGGAATATAACTGTCGGGAGATCTCGTAGAGGGAACCAGGGTGTTGAGATAGGGACTCAGACTTTCAATATCATTGTAAAGGCCCGCATTGCGTGCGTAATTGATAAATCTATCCGCGTAAGGACTGAATAGATTCTTCAAATTGGGACCAAAAAAAAGAAGATCGCCGTAACTGAACAAGCCTACTTGATCCATCTGGGAGGACAAATCCAGACCAAGGAAAAAGGTGAATGGTATTCGATCTTCATCGGAAATACGTTCGAGAAAGATTTTTTCATCCCTGTTGTGCCGGTCAAGAAAGTTATTGATTCCCTGTAGCCCATGAAAATGTGCGGATGTGGCAAGAAATAACACCGAATATTTGGGCGGGTGTTTCCGTAATACTTTAATGAACTCTAACAGAGCCGCCATATTCCCCGCGCCCTCAGCCCCTGGCGCGCGGGCGGGCACAACAGACATCGCATCATAGAAGGCAGATAAGACCACCACCCGATCTTTCCAAAGCTTTGGGCTGTCCTCCGCTTGGCCCGGTATGATTTCGTCTACGCCCGGAATCCAACCCATGATATTCCAGGTTTCAGCTCGTTCCCAGGTCATCCGACCTTTAATGGTTACATCAACAAGACCTGTACGCGCTTTTTCCAGTACTTCTTTTGCATGATCACCATCCACCCAGAATCGAGGGACGTTCGCCGGAACATCGAGTATTTTTCGATGGGCTTGATTATTGGAGACGGCACCCGGTGCATTATCAAAAAATAAAATCGCCTGGGCACCCAGCATACGGGCATTGAGGAATTGATCTCTACTATCGAAATCACTCAAAACAATACTGCCGTTTACCTGTTGCCCATTAAACGCATGGAAATCGCCCCGACGACCATACAGGAGGCGGCCTGTGATACCGTCAGGAAACGAATTCAATCGAATTGAATTCGGCCAGAGTTGGTAAATGGGGATATCGAAGTCGACACTATCGTGAATCGTGAGGGTGAAGCCATGGTCGATGGGGGATACCACGGTGAAGGTGTCAATCCGCACATCGGAAAGGCCCTGGGTTCTGAAGGATTCCGTTACATATTCCATGGCCGCCCGATTACCGGGATAGCCGACAACCCGTGAAGGAAAAGCGGTCAGAGCGTCCAGATGAGATTGGACGGATTCATCCGTAATAAGCGTGGCGATTTCATCCTGTGAAACGGGTGCCACACCCAATCGGGGCGGCGGAACATCTTGAGGGAGCGAAACAAATTTCAAGATCACATGTTCGGTTACCCAACCTGGACCAAGAAATGCGACCGCCACGAAAAGCGCGATACCCAGAAATAAGAAGAAATAACCAAACACACGATGGATCATAAGAAATGCCGAATGATGAATTATGATTGAAAAGACTTGTTGCCCCACCTGCCCAATTTGGTGATTTGTTGATTTGTTGAATAAAATGCCTACCGCTTACCGTATCCTGCATTTTTTTCAATCACCCAATCACCCAATCACCAATTTTTCCGCCTACTGCTTACTGCCGTTCTAATCTATCCCATAAATATGATGGCCCGCATGAGGGAACCAGATATAATCCACCATCATAGATATAACTACGCCTGTTGCTACGCCGATGATAAGCCCCAGGAAAAATGGTTGGCCTTTTCTATACAACTCAATGCCACCCACCCACATCATTATACTTTTAATGATCCAGCATACGAACATCGAGGAGACAATCGCCCGTGCCGGCCAGGAGTAGGACAGAAAAAACCCCAGAGGATGTAAGGGCCATCCGGGTAATCGGGCACGTAAGTTCATGAAGAGAAACATGAGTGCGCCACCCACCACAGCGAACATTAATCGGGCGGGGTCAGGGCCAAAGGGGTTTCGTATTTTTGTCAGGGTCTCATTATACGGGATGGTAGACCCGATTCGCCCGAACCACCAGCCGTTGGTGAATTGGCGGGTGCCCTGATCGAATCCCAGGTAGATGGTCCAAATCAAGGAAATAACGACGCCGATTACCGCTGAAGCCAGGATAGACCACCCCAATCCTCGATGCCATCGGGCGCCTATCTCCGATAATTTGCCGACCTGCATAAATGCGGGCATAAATGTGGACTTGATCTCACTCACCGGGCCATAGGTCTGGGCGAGAGCCGTCATCGTCGGCATAGATAAATTGATAGACCCAATAGAATAATAGACCAGAACCTGCGCCGTCATCGGAGATCGTACAAAAGGCAATCCAGCCTCCGCAATGATACGGGAGATCCCTATATATATAATGAAGACACTGGCCATAAGGAAGATGGCGATCGGAACACTCATCCCCAATTGATTAAGCCACACGACGGTATAGGCAAAACCACCCAGGAATCCGAAAACAGCCACACGATAGGGCAGCATTTCATCAGAGTCGTCGATATCCGGCCGTTGTCCGATAGCTTTGGCCACGACATCTCTTATATGAAACCGCGCCCGCCATAGTCCCCAGGCTACAAATACAATGAAGGCGCCCATATTCTGCCAGTCGAGCATAGGATGACTGGAGGTATAGTTATCTCGACCTGGAATATCATAACCGATTCGATTGGCGATGCCCACCTGAATAATACCGATCAAGTAAAACACCCAGAAACCGGCCAGGACATCCAGGTTTACAAAATAAGAAATACCAAGAATAGCAGGGCGAAAGTTGATTTCAAGCGGTGGAAATCCTTCACCAAAAACAATCGGCGGCGCCGATCCGAAATATGGAAACTGGGGAATCACCGGTGTAAAATATCCGATCATATTATACATCATAACCGAAAAAGGAATGGAAAAACCGATCCAGAACCCTTTTTCCGTTAATATTACCGGAATTCTACTTGGTGAATCCATTCCTCTGGTGATGGCGAGGGGAATCTGCATAATGGGGAATACCAGTTTCTCGTGTTCTACCCACTGTCTGCGTAAGACCACGACCAGACATAACCCCATAAAAATGATCGGAATAATGAAAGTCAGCCACCAGAAAAGTGGAATACCCCATACAACCCAGGGAATGGCCTCACCAGGAGGAATGCCGTCGACAAACCAGGTTAGAGCATTCCCCTGATTAGTGACGGTAGCCCAGGGTTCAAGATGGGGATAAAAATATTCCGCCCATTGATTTTCTGGGGTAGCCAGTAAATGAGGCGCCATAAGCGTAGAGATAAAGGGGGCGCCCATCCCGTTGGTTGTTAGCCCTGAGGCCGCCATGCCCATGGCCAGGGGAATGATAAATTCCTGCGGGGTTAACGCCCATGATTTTTTCCTTCGTGCCAGGATGACGTTGAATATGATTACATAAAAAAAGGCAAGGAAAAGGGCGCTGATATGAAAATGATCAGCGCCTAACATGGACGAGGCCATCGTATATTGGAAAAAAGGTACGAGGAAAGAGATTAATAAGACGCTGGTCAGCCCCAGGAGGAGAGATCGTAAAGTGATCGCCGCGGTATGGACGGTGTCCGACTCAACATTGTTTTTGATCAAATTATCTGTTGTCATAAATGCTGTAACGTATGGTAAAGCATGATTTTACAATATATAACATAAGTAGCGATGGGCCATACACAACTCCATTTTTTAATAACATCTGTTTTCAATCTGGAATGTGATACTATTAAAAATGAAATAAAAAAAGTCAACAGAATATACAAAAATTTAACTATTGACACATGGATCTATGATACTTAAGATCAGATGGAAAATATCTTGTTAAGTATAATCCATACATTTTGAATAAATCATATTTTATTCTTCAATAACACGCCAATAAAATGCTTGTTGTTACTATTCCGGTAGGTGCTTTACAATCAAACTGTTATCTGGTTGCAGATTCTGAAACCAGAGAAGCGGTTGTCATAGATCCGGGAGATGAATCCACCATAATTCTGGAACAAATTGATCAACATAATCTGATTATTCAAGCCATTTTACTAACCCACGCTCATTTTGATCATATCATGGCTGTCCGTCCAGTTATAGACGCATTAAACATCCCGATCTATATGCATCAAGATGATGCATATATCTATGATCACGTTGAAACACTGGCTGCCCATTTTGGTATCATGGCTGAACCGCCGGTGCCTGTAGATCGTTATTTTGAGGAGAATGATACCATAGACTTCGGCAGCATATCGATCTCCGTTATCTCAACGCCGGGGCATAGTCCGGGTGGGGTTTCCTTTCTGATAACGGGTGCACCGTCACATGTATTTGCCGGAGATACATTATTTGCCGGTAGCATCGGCCGTGCAGACCTACCTGGTGGAGATTCGAACCTTCTACTACAATCGATCCATGAAAAACTGATCGTATTAGATGATACGACTATTGTCTATCCCGGGCATGGCCCCGCGTCAACGATCGGTACAGAAAAGCGATCCAATCCGTACTTATATTAATAGTGGTTTATGGGGGCGGAAACCGGCGAAGATATCGGCGTCTGGGCAATAGAACAAGGCGTGTTGGCAGGTGATTCCGGTGGTGAGCTTATAGGCACCCCCCCCCCCGCCCCCTCATTTTCCAGTGCGCAATCCTCAATTATGGTTCCGATAAAACAGTCAGAACGAACCGTTGGAGCTGTTTATATACAGAGCGAACATTCTGATGCTTTTGATAATTATGATCGACTTGTTTTCGAGTTTTTAGCTTCACAAATTAATATCGCTCATGAGAAATCGTGCCAGTTGAACCTTGAGAGCTGGAATATTTATTCGTCATAACAGTATGATCTGATTCTGACCGATTTAAAAATGCCGGATATAACGCGATTTAAGCTGTATAATCTTATCAAAGAAAAACACCCCGACCTGCTGAATAATATCCTGGTCATGACCGGAGATATTAACAACCAGGAAGCCCTACGGTTTTTTTGATGAAACCGATGTCCCATATATTGACAAGCCTTTTACCCTGAAGCAACTGGAATGTGCCATCGCCTCAGTGGTACCCTCTCCCCAGAAATAGTCTGTCAAAGTCCACCCTCTTCTATTCTCCATTACCCCGGTCCAATTTGTAGTTGACACCCGGATGGTTAGAATAGATATTGTGAGAGAAAATCCACATAATCAGCGTATGTTCTTTGAGGAGAAAGATTATGGCGAAAAATATTGGATATGGAGAGCATATTGATAAGCTCCTCAAAATAGGTACAGCTCTGTCCGCTGAACGGAATCTGGATAAATTGTTGGAAATGATTCTGGATCTTGCGAGAGAATTCACCCGAGCGGATGCAGGAACACTGTACCTGGTTGTGGAAGAAACACAGGAGCTTAAATTTGAAATCGCGCACAATGACACCCTCGGTTCCCGCCTTGGAGGAACGAGTGGCAATGTCGTGAATATTCCTCCTGTGCCTCTAAAGGTAGACGGGAAGGATAATGTGGCGAATGTGTCGGCTTATGTCGGCAATACCGGGAAACTGGTCAACATTTCGGATGTGTATGAAGCCGATGGGTTCGACTTTACCGGGCCTCGAAAGTACGACGAGATGACCGGGTACCGGACACGGTCTATGATGTGTGTCCCCATGAGAAATCATGAAGACGAGATCATTGGCGTCCTGCAACTGATGAATGCCCGGGATGAAGAAACCAGTGAGGTGATTTCGTTTTCCGAAGAATTCATGGCGCTGACAGAGTCCCTTGCCTCACAGGCTGCAGTCGCCCTCAATAACGCCCAGCTGATTAATAATCTGAAAGAATTGTTTGAAGCCTTTATCCGCTCGATTGCGACGGCCATTGAACGAAAATCTCCATACACCGGCGGCCATATTCATCGTGTGGCGGATCTGACTATGCGAATTGCCCGTCGAGTCAATGATTTGGATGAAGGACCATACGCTAATATCAAATTCTCAGAAGATGAAATGGAAGAATTACGGATTGCAGCCTGGATGCACGACATCGGAAAAATAACTACCCCAGAGCATGTGGTCGATAAAGCCACCAAACTTGAGACCATTTTCGATCGGATTGATCTCATTGAAACCAGGTTTGAATCGATACGCCGTGAAATAGAAAATCAGGCGCTGAGGCTGAAGGTGAAAATCCTGTCGAACGGATCAGTCAGTGAAGGTAAGATAAACAAAGTCGATGAGGAAATGGAAAAGAAGATCGAGCAATTGGAAGACGACCTGAATTTTATTGTCGCGACCAATTTGGGCGGGGAATTTATGGCGGATGAAAAAATAGAGCGGCTCGAAAAAATAGCCCGGCAGTCCTATAAAGTCAATGGGGAAGAGAGGCCGTTTTTATCCGAAAATGAAGTGTATAACCTGTCTATTAAAAAAGGAACGCTAAATAAAGAAGACCGGCTTAAGATCGAAGATCATGCGTTAGTAAGTATCGAAATGCTTCGCGAATTGCCTTTTCCCAAGAAATTGGCTCATGTGCCTGAATATGCCGGTGGACATCATGAAAAATTAAACGGCAAAGGGTATCCATTCGGATTAACGGCTGAACAGCTGTCTCTGCAGGCGCGTATCATGGCTGTCGCAGATATTTTCGAGGCCCTTACCGCCCATGACCGTCCTTATAAACGACCGATGCCTCTGTCCAAAGCTGTTCAGATCATGGGCTTCTTCGTCAAAGATGAAGAACTCGATCCTGATGTTGTAGATGTATTTCTCAAGGGCGGTATTTTTATGGAATATGCTCAGGAGGAGATGGATCCTACTCAATTAGATGAGGTCAATGTTTAAGAGGGTGTACGTCTGGCATGCCTTGTTCTGTTGAAGTTAAAGAAGCGCTCTTGGCCAACGCGTATCATGCGTTCATTCAGGACCGCTTTTTTATTTGTGATTAAATCAACCGCTGAAATTGTATATTATCAGGATGATTTAACTGATTTAAAAAAGAAACTTTTGACGAGGCGGCTGCGTTACATTGCATGATTGCCATCCCCTGGGAAGCCATTCGTCAGTGACGGAAGGTATAGAAATCCGGTCATTTTCAAGACTGACTTTTTTATCGCTTGCCTGACGTCAGAGGAAATCAACTCATGAAAGCTGAAACAAAAGCACAGGTTGATCAGTATCTCAACACCTACATATCCTTTATTATCCGCCACCCTGGTAAAATTGTTCTCCTGGCCGTTTTATCTACCATCCTGGCTTTTCATTTTACCTCCAAACTTAAAATCAAAACCGATTTCGCGGAATTGCTTCCCGAGGGGTACCGGAGTGTCCAGGATATAAAACGGCTGACGGACAGGGTAGGCGGGATCGGCAATTTGACACTGGTGATAGAATTCGAAGACATTAAGGCAGCAGAATGTCTGGCGGATGACCTGGCGGATAGGTTGAAATCCGATTTACCGGAAGGATACATTCGCTTCGTCGAATATCAGGTTAACGAAGAAAAAGCATATTACGAACAGCATAAATACCTCTATGCCAATCTCGAAGACCTCGAAGAAATACAGAGTCGGCTCAGTCGGCAGATCATGAAAAAGAAAATGGAACAGAATCCTTTGTTTGTTTCGGCCTCTGACCTGGGTTTGGATGAAGAAGAGGATGAGCCGTTCAGTGTGTCGGATCTGGAAGAAAAATATGAGAAAAAGGCGAACGAGAAACTGGAAAAATGGACGGACGGGTATTTTGCAGGAGATGATTCCCTGGGGCAATTTCTAGTCATGATCTTAAAGCCGTTCGGTACCTCTACCGGTGTGGCTTTCTCGAAAGATCTGGTGGATCGGGTCACTGCCATTGTTAATGAGCTCGATCCAGTATCCTACCATCCTTCTCTCAAGGTGGGATTGACGGGTAAATACCGCATGGTGTTAGATGAATACTCCTCTGTACAGGATGAGATATTTTCTACCGCCCTCTTTACTATTTCTCTGGTCGCCCTGGCCATTTTTATTTATTTCCGTACCTTCGTTCCCGTTATCAATATTATCGTCGTCATCGCTATCGGTGCCCTCTGGACGTTTTGTATTACCTATTTCCGTATCGGTTATTTAAATATGCAGACGGCATTTCTCGGTGCCATCATCGTCGGCAACGGCATCAATTACGGCCTGATTCTTATGGCGAGGTTCAAGGAGGAGCGACTCAACGGCATTGAGGGGATTGAGTCGGTGCGGATCGCCTTTAACAACACCATTACCGCCACGATCACATCCGCCGTGTCCACCGGTATCGCATACGGGACCCTCATGATCACTGATTTTAAAGGGTTTAACCATTTTGGGTTCATTGGTGGGCTCGGGATGCTGTTGTGCTGGCTGGCCACCTTTTCCATTTTACCTGCTTTACTGGTTCTATGGGATCGTACCAGATTCGGTAGGGAAACCTGGACGAGAAAACCCCCACGCGGGGCATGGTTGACTCATGTGGCTGGCATGGTTCAAAAACAACCTCAAAAAGTGGTTGGGATCACAGCCGGGCTGGTTTTTACTTCTATTGTGCTGTTTATATGGTGGCTCCCCAATTCTTTTGAATATGATTTTTCAAAACTGAGAAATCTACCACGCGGTGATACTTACGAGCGTATTCTAAATAGACGAGTGAATAACCTTTTTAGCACCTCACAGACGCCCGCGGTGATCCTCGCCGATCGGCTGGATCAGGTTTTGCCCATCAAAGCATCTATCCTGGAGAAAAAAGAAGCCGAAAGAGCGGTGGACAATCCCACCATTGACCGGGTACGGACTATTTATGATTTGATGCCGCAGGATCAGGAAGAGAAGATTGAAGTCCTATGGGACATAAAGAATATGCTGGATACCAATCCGCCGGATTCACTTGGTATCAGTCCGGAACAGGTTGCAAAAGTCAACGATTTCCGAAGGAACCTGAGCCTGGAAGAAGTATCTTTAGATGACTTACCCGGTGCGATCGCCCGACCTTTTGAAGAGAAGGACGGCTCCCGGGGTAATTTAATCTTCGTCTATCCACGATCGGATGCGGGTTTATGGAATGGAAAGAATCTGATTCGGTTCGCTGAAGTGATCCGAACCAATGTCCTTCCAGCGGATGAAGTGGTTTATTCATCAGGTGAGGCCGTTATATTTGCAGATATGTTAATAGCGGTTGAAAAAGACGGTCCGATTGCAACAATTGCGTCTTTTCTCGGCGTGATTACCCTTCTCCTGATTGTCTTCAGACGTTTTCATGCTCTGGCCGTTATCCTGGCTTCCCTTCTCGGCGGCATGCTTTTGATGGCTGGTGTGATGGCTGTTTTTGATATCAAAGTGAACTTCTTTAATTTTATCGTGATTCCAACCACCTTGGGGATCGGTGTCGACTATAGTGTGAACCTGTATCAACGCTATAAATTGGAGGGGAAGGGGTCCATCGGCAATATGATCCGTCATACCGGTGGGGCGCTTGTCATGTGTTCGTCTACGACATTAATCGGCTATTCATCATTATTGATTACCTCCAACCGGGCATTGCATTCGTTCGGTATCCTGGCCAATGTCGGTGAATTAGCCACCTTGTTAACGGCCCTGGTCGCCCTCCCGGCTTATCTCCTGATTATGGAACGACCGAGCAAATAGAGAAAACATTGGCCATAGACCTCTCTCATCCATTATGTTACACACCAACGTGGTACCTTGTCCCATCGTCCAGAAGTCCGATGTTTGTCGGTGGGTGTAACCTCCATTATAATCCTGAAGGGCCATCTTCATGATTGCACAATCTATTGCATATCAACAAGTGATGGCTGCTCCTCTTTTACAATCTTACGTAAGTCGTTTTTCCTCTCTGCACTCTTTTTATCCACATGATCCATCCGATCCGAAAACATGGTCCCGAATGGTGAGTCAAGTAAGATCGAGAGGGAAGAAACCGCCTCGGCGGGAGCTTGTCTCGATCCTTACGCGGCAGAATATCAATTTTGGTGCGGATGAACATACCATTAATAATATACAAGCACTTGGCCATCCAGAAACCTATGTCATCTCTACAGGGCATCAGGTAGGCCTTTTTACCGGCCCCTTGTACACGATTTACAAAGCCATCACCACCATCAAATTATCCATGCGGATTTCCGATCAGTTGGGTCTTCGCGTTGTGCCTGTATTCTGGATGGCATCGGATGATCATGATTTTGCGGAGATAAACCATATTTTCGTCAGCCCATCGGATGAGGAAATCCGGAAAATAGAGTTGAGGAAAGATGATCCTGCCGACAGGCGTTCTGCGGCTGCGCGACAAATGGGAGCGGAAGTCAATACCCTGATAGACCACTTTGCCCATCTCCTGCCCGAAGGCACGCACAAGCAGTCGGTGATGGATTGCCTGCACAAGGTTTGTTTGCCTGAAGCCAGTTTATCAGACGTCTTCGCCCGATTGATGATACGACTTTTTGAGGGGCATGGATTAATTATGGTTGATCCTACCGATACCGAGTTAAAACCTTCAATGAGTGAGGTGTTTACCAGAGAAATCCTTCATCCGCTGGCATCCACAAAAGCGGTACTCGAAACATCGGAAAAATTGAGAAAAGCAGGGTTTACGCCACAGGTTGACCGTGCGCCTGATGCGGTCAACTTATTTTTATACGATCAGGGCCATCGCCGCGCCGTAACATACAAGCATGATCAATTTCTCAGCCGGCATAATGGGGCCCCCTTCCGTCGTGAAGATCTTCTGAAGATTATTTCAGATAATCCGGCCATGCTGAGTCATAATGTGGTTACCCGCCCTATTGTTCAGGATGCATTGTTTCCGTCACTCGCCTATATCGGCGGTCCATCTGAAGTGGCTTATTATGCGCAGTTCGGAAAGGTCTATGAGTATTTTGGTTTACCATTTCCGGTTATATATCCCAGAGCCTCATTGACGCTGGTGGAACCCCGAATTGACCGAATTCTTAAAAAACATGGCTTGACGATAATCCATTTTACTGAGAATATAAAACAGGTATTAAACCAACGCTTACAAGCGGATATGCCGGATGGGATTGTAGATTCGTTGCAATCGGCCAGAAAAACGATGCGGCATCATTATAAAACGCTATTCAATCAGGTCACTGAAGTTGACCCCGTGCTTCAAGGTGTTGTAGACGCCTCAGAAAGAAAAACGGCCTATGCGTTGAATAAGTTGGAAGAGAAAACATTGAAGGCTTTAAAGCGAAAAAATAAAACTACGAGAGATCAGATCATGAGAGCTGACCGACAGTTGTATCCATTGGGTGGGTTGCAGGAACGCAGTCTTAATATATGGCAATATATTTCTCTCTATGGTTTTGAATTTATGGATATGCTGTTTGAGGCCGTTGACGAAACCGATTTTTCACATCGCGTGATCTCATTATGAAACTTGACCTGCTCGCCATAGCACCCCATCCGGATGATGTAGAATTACATTGCGGCGGTCTGCTGTTGAAAATGGCAGATCAGGGCTATAAGACCGGAATCGCAGATCTCAGCCGGGGAGAAATGGGGACACGCGGCACCGTGGCGGATCGAAATAATGAAGCCGACCTTGCTGCCAAGATACTTCAAACTGAGGTCCGATTGAATCTGGACCTGCCCGATTCTCAGATCGGGTGGGACCATAAACATACGCTGGATGTGGTAGAGGTCATCAGACGATGCCAGCCTGATCTATTGCTCATCCCTCATGAAACCGCACGCCATCCGGATCATCGTAATGCAAGTATATTGGCGTGGGATTCAGCCTTCCTTGCCGGATTGGAAAAAATAACCACCCATCATCCGGCTTTCCGGCCAAAACAGGTTATTTTTTATTATACTCATTATACCTACCGGGATATTTGCCCATCATTTATTGTGGATATTTCTTTATATTTCGACAGGAAACAAAAGGCGTTAAAAGCGTTCAAGTCCCAGTTTTATAACCCGGAGTCTAACGAACCTGAAACTTTCATAAGCCGGCCCGAATTTCTGGACGAGATAGAAGCACAGAATCGATATTATGGTTCTTTGATCGGAGTTAAACACGGAGAGCCTTATATCATCCGTGAACACCTGGCTATTGATGATCCCGTCGCCTATTTCAAATAAAGTTGCGTGGTTTTAGCGTAACTTCAGTTAAACGGAGTATTTATGAACATCGGAATCACCTGTTATCCGACCTTCGGTGGTAGCGGCGCCATAGCCACTGAATTGGGTCAGGTTCTGGCCAAAAAGGGACATAAAGTTCATTTCATCAGCTATTCCATTCCATTCCGTCTCCAGGAATATAATCAGAATATTTCTTTCCATGACGTAGAAGTGATGCCCTATCCTCTCTTTAAATTTCCACCATATACATTGGCACTTTCGGCCAAGATGGCTGCCGTGGCTGAAGAAGCGGATCTGGATATCTTGCATGTCCACTATGCCGTGCCTCATGCCACCTGCGCGTTCCTTGCCCGCCATATGTTGCGGGATCGTGATGTAAAAGTGATTACTACCCTTCATGGTACGGATATAACCCTTATCGGAAGCGACAAATCTTTTTTCCAGATTACCAAGTTCAGTATAGAAGAAAGTCAGGGGATCACGGCCGTTTCTGAATCGTTAAAAAATGATACGATCTCTACATTCGGAATCAAAAATGATATTCGTGTGATTCCAAACTTCGTAAATACACACCGCTTTAATCGTAAAGAAGAACGGTGTGATATGAAGGATATTGTGACTGACGATGAAAAAATAATATTGCATGTGTCCAACTTCCGTCCGGTAAAACGGATCGCCGACATTATCCGCATGTTTGTTAAGGTAAAGCCGAAGATAAAATCGAAATTGTTGCTCGTAGGTGAGGGGCCTGAGCGTATACCGGCGCAGGAACTCGCCCAGGATCTCGGTTTACGTGATAACGTCGTTTTCCTCGGTCAGCAGGAAGGGGTGGATAATATCCTCTCCTGTGCAGATCTGTATCTTTTACCCAGCGAACAGGAGAGCTTCGGTCTTTCCGCACTCGAGGCCATGAGTTGTGAAGTACCGGTCATCGGAACCAATGTGGGTGGGTTGCCGGAGCTTATAAAACATGGTGAGACAGGTTATATTACCGAAGTGGGTGACGTAGATAAAATGGCCTTACACGCGGTGGATCTTTTAACCGACGACACCTTGCGTAAAACAATAGGTCAGCAGGCGCGACAAAGGGTGTTGGATAATTTCGCGGAAGAAAGCGTGGTGCCCCAATATGAATCTTATTATGAAGAGGTACTTGACCAGTGATTATACGATCGTATCGTGACACCGATCTTCAAGCGTTGAAAGAGATCACCGCCATCTGCTTTGATGGCGTGTGCATCGATCAGAATATTGAAAAACAGGTGGGGAAAATAGATGGCAAGTCCTGGCAATGGCGAAAAGTTCGGCACATCGACGCAGATGTTGAGGCTAATGTGCAGGGTATCTTTGTTGCAGAGAAAGATCATCAGATCATCGGGTACATCACAACCAGAGTGGATCATGAAACCAAAGTCGGTGGGATACCCAACATCTCCGTCCTCCCGGACCATCAGGGCGCAGGTGTCGGTCGGATCCTGATGAGAACAGCGATGACGTATTTTCAGGCTCAGGGCATGCACTATACCAGAATCGAAACCCTTGATCAAAATAAGATCGGGGCTGATTTCTATCCTAATATGGGGTTCAAAGAAGTAGCGCGGCAGATCCACTACATCATGCCGATACCTGCACCCGATCAGGTTGATCTGTAAATATGTCTAAAAAAATCTCTCCTGCCCATCTACTATTCGTATTCAAATGTCCACTAAAGTCCAGCTTTTGCAGCAAGAGAGTCATAACTAACCCCTTCACTCTTCTCCTCACAGGTCGGTAAGCCCATCTCTGCCCATCCTGGATTGACGACCTGACCGAACGGGTTTCGTTCTCCTTCAAAACCGCATTGCATATTGACGACCGTTTCGTATCCGTTCTGCAATAACACTTCAGCGGCCCGAGCGGACCGTTGGCCGGATCGACAACCCATCACCAGCTTAACATCTGTGGCATAGTTCGCCTGGACCACTTGAAGGAAATCAGGATTCGGGATCATCTGGCCGGTCCGCAAATCTGCATGCAGGATAGGAATGTTAACCGCCGGATCGGGATGGTTCTGTTCGAACTCAGGGATGGACCGCACATCGATGTAAACATACCCTTCTTCGTTCATTCGTCGCGCAGCTTCATCTGGCATAATATGATCTACACTCATCTGTATCTCCTTTGAATAATGTTAACATCAGTAAATTAGTCATCCTTCTGTTCCCACGTCATATATTTACCACGTCTCGACAATATGCCCGTTATTTGGAAACCAGATCACATCTGCTCCATAGGATAACACAACACCCAGGACATAGCCTACCAGCATACCGATGAAAAACGGTTGGGCTTGTCGATATAATTTCGTTCCTCCGAACTTCAGGATTAAAGCTTTGACAAGCCATACAATGAAAATGGAACCTGCGATCCTGGTGATACCCCAGGTCATGGCGACCCCCCAACCGATCGGATGCAACGGCCACCAGGGAAAAGCATGATGCGCCAGGATTAACAACCAGCTGATCAAGGCGCCGAGTGCGAGTCCTGTATACTCTCCACCGGTTAATTGGGTCTGGTTATTTATCCATTTGATGAGTGTCGCATATCCCGCTTTGGAATTCCCGAACGCTCCGGTAAACCCATCTGCCCCTGTCGTAGCATAACCGAGGTATATGGTATAGATCAATGAGGTAGTAGCGGCCAGAAGTAGAGCGGTGACGATAACCGGAAAGATGCCGCGCTTCGCCCCGCCGATTTCTTCACCTATCTTATTTATATGGGCCATGGCGCACATGCCCAGGGTACGCCAGTTTCTGGAAAAGGTTTGACTGAGCGTTAAGATCGTGAGATCGGCCCGGTTTAAATTGGCCGATCCAAAGGAAAAGACCGTAAAGTCATGGGCATTGAACGGCAGGTCCAGATTAATCAGACCAGCCTCAGCCACCACACGAGTCACGCCAATATAGAGCAACAGGGAGGTCACAAGCAACGTCAGGGCGGCAGGGATAGACATGCCGGCACACAAAAGAAAGAAGAACATGTAGAGTGAGCCGAAGATCACGCCGCAAAGGGCGATGCGATAGGAAAAGAATTCGTTGGAGTCATCAATTTCATCATCCCGGCCGAAGGCTTTTCTAACCACATTGTAGAGATGGTGCCTGGCCATCCACAACCCGAATAAGGTGTACATGAAAAAACCGCCCAAATGCTGCGCTGTAACGATCTCTGCGGTCATTGGAATCCCCAGACGGCTCATAATCCCCACTTGAATCGTCGCCAACATAAAGAAGATCCATATGCTGAATAAAATATTGACTTCAGTAAAAAAGCCGATGGCAATAAATGCGAAATTTATTTTGAATTGAATGGGTGGAAAAGATTGAGCCAGGGTGATCGGGATGCGATAGTCTCCCCCTATCTCAATGGCAGGAACGCCTCCCCAGAATGATAAAATGTTCCACACGATGACAAACACAGGAATGGAAAACCCATACCAGAATATCTTGGATTGGGCGATTTTTGGCAGGACTGAAGTCGAATCTGATTCTTCTACCAGCATGAGCGGCACCTTGGCCAGTGGAAAAGTCAAACGTTCCCGTTCAATCCATTGTTTACGCAGAATAACCATAAGAGATGAACTTAGAAAAAATAAAGCCAGAAAAAACGTCCCCCACCATCCCATGGGTATGATCCAGTCATACCAGGGAATCGCGCTATTAGCAGGGACGCCTTCATAAAACCAGAATACGGCATGCCGTTGATCAGAAACTATGAGCCAGTCCGGCAGATAATCAAAAAACAACTCCACCCATCTATTTTCTGAATTGGCATAATAATGGGGAATCGAAGGGATGGCGGCCCAATAGGTGGAAAAAGCCCATCCGGGGATCGCCGAGGCTGCGAACACCGTGAAAAAGATAATAATCTGTTCAGGGGCTGTAAATGCCCGTTGCGGCATGAATTTTTTTAACACCCCATTGATAATAAAGACCACAAACATGAATGGAAAAAGCGCGGCGACGGAAAGATGCGTAATCGAAAGGAAAGAAGAATGGGCTTCAAAGGATGAGTGCACCACCCACCAGGACATGCCCACCGATAACAGCAACCCCAGTGCGATAGCCCGTATGGTCATGCCGGAGGCCAGGTTGCCGGTCATCTGCTGAGTTGAAAACGATGATGCAGACAGGTCGGGTTTATCAGGAAAAGCTTTCGGGGGGCGTTCAACAGTCATAACGATATTCTTGCGAATTTGAATTACAGGCGGGTATGAAACAGGTCATTTCCAGGTATATTAAACACAAGTATTATACGTGCGTATACCGCTTTATGCAAGGATAAATTAGGGATGGATTTCCAGGTGTTTTTGCTTGACAGGCTTGGTTGAGATGCATAATATATTCCTATAATATCAAGGCATTAATCCTTAGTTGCCCACCGGCATTAATTCTTCATCCTGACGCTGTAATGATCTGAAATATGTTCATTAATCAACGCGTGTACATGGTCATTTTCAATTTTAAAAATCGTCAGTCCAAAACCAAATTGTTCGAGCGGTAAATTGAGAAGGAGATCAATGGCATCATGCATTATATGTTGACCGGAGGATATGGCTGTATAGGCTCCTGGATTGTAAAAAATCTGATTGAACAGGGTCATGAGGTCTCCATTTACGATATTATAGAGAATACCGATCGTATGGCGCTCATCATGGAGGCTGATGATATTGAGAAGGTGAATTTTGTTGACGGGGATATCTCGGATGGCATTCGTCTCAACAAAGCCATAGGCGATCTAGGTATTTCACATCTCGTTCATCTTGCCGGTTTGCAAGTGCCGGTATGCCGGGCGGACCCCATCAAGGGCGCCATGGTAAATGTGATCGGCACGATAAATGTCTTCGAAGCAGCAAAAAACCATGCCGATACCGTCACGCGTGTGGTTTACGCGAGTTCAGCCGCCGTATATGGCATGGAGGAAGAATATGGGGAGGGGCCCATAGGTAATGATGCCGTACTGAAACCATTGACCCATTATGGGGTGTTTAAACAATGTAATGAGGGCAGCGCCCGTGTGTATCATCTGGATTATGGCATAAGCAGCGTGGGGTTACGCCCGTGGACGGTATATGGCCCTGGGCGTGATTTCGGTCTTACGTCCGACCCGACCAAAGCGGTGAAAGCCGCCCTGTTAAAACGGCCCTTTGTGATTAAATACGGGGGACGAAACAACATGCAGTATGTCAATGATACCGCCCGGATCTTCCTCCGGTGCGCGGTAGCCGATTATGAAGGCGCCGGCGTCTACAGCATTCGTGGTGATGTGGTCACCATGGATGAGGTGGTCCGTTCTATTGAACGGGTGGCGCCTGATGCCAAAGGGTTGATTACCCATACCGAAAATACCATTCCAATAGCGGCCGATCTGGATGACCGGGCGCTGGTGAATGATATCGGTCAAATCCCCTATACATCCCTGGACGAGGGAATCAGAAAGACATATGACATTTTCAAACAACATCATGAAGCCGGTCGCCTGTCTATAAAGGATCTCGATGAATAAAATAAATCGACCAGTCCTCTGATTGGCCTGATTATAAGTGGTATTCTTTCATATCCATCATTTTCAATGGCGCAGAATGAAAGGGCATGGTATGGCGTTGATGCACATGTCCATACGGCCATCCATGCCCTCTCCTCGATTGATAAACGAATCGAGGAAGCACTCAAAGGAGGATTGGATTGGGTCGCGATTACGCGGCATAAAAGATCCGGGGTCTATTGGAAAGCTGAAGAAGCAGATGAGACTGCTGCGCGAATCGGGCACAGGATCAGGCCTGTTTCAGGCGTAGAAGGGGATGAACCACGGTAGTTGGGTCGGGAGGATATCGTGATACTCGGCGTAAACAAATAAAAACGAATTACATTTCGTGCAGGATAGTATGGATTCAAAGGCTATAATTCAAACGGGAGTGAAAGTCGGGTATGATGACACCCATCTATATCTGCTTTTTACCTGTTCTACCTTATCCACAGATGATCAAGATATCGAATACGTCCTTGTCGGATTCGATACCAACCACAATTGCGGGATTGATTATACGTTTGAAATCGATAAGAACGGCCGGGTCCAAGGAGAGAAAGACGGCATCATGGACTGGAATATGGAGATCTGTTTTTCGAATGATTTGAGAGAAAACGGGTTAGATTCAGCAACGCTTTGAAGGAGATTTTATGAGTTCCGTCTCTGTGACGATCCCCATCGCCTGTTGGCGAGATAATACGACACTGGATCTGGACATGCCGGATGAATGGCAGGTCACAGAATGTATCATGACGGGACATGATGCACCCGAGATGACTGATGATAAAATCAAGGAGGCTTTTTTCCGTCCTCTGGGAACACCAACCTTGAGGGAGATGGCCGGGGGCAAACAGCAGGTGGTGATCCTTTTCGATGACTTGATACGTCCTACCCCAGTATATCGTGTGGTTCCGTTTGTTATTGATGAATTACATCAAGCCGGTATTACAGATGATCAAATCCGATTTATTGCTGCGATTGGAACACATGCGCCTATGACCCGAGCAGAAATGGTTAAGAAATTAGGTGCGGAGATCGTAGAGAAATATCCGGTCTACAATCATAATATCTATGATAATGTGGTTGAGGTGGGCAGAACAAGTTTCGATACGCCGGTTTTCATCAATCGAGAGGTGGCGTCCTGTGATTTAAAGATAGGCATCGGCGGGGTCATTCCCTACTACGCTCAGAATGTGTATAACGGCGGTGGAAAAATCATTCTCCCAGGCGTCTCCGGTATGGAGACGATTTATGATTATCATGTTCCGTTTTATGACCGAACAAAAGACAAGCCAATAGATCCCAATGCCCAACCGGGTATCCCGGCCTATCGTCTTAATCTTGAAGAAGCTGCCCGTCTGGCGGGACTGGATATGAAAGTGGATCTGGTCCAGAACAACAGGAAGGAAGTCGTCGCCATGTTCACGGGGGATTTCGTTCACACTCATCGGTGCGCTTCCGAAGTGGCCCGGCGTCATTATACGACGGAGATCGCTCCACGGGCGGATGTGGTGATTCTCAATACCTATCCAAAGGAAGACCAACCGATGAAGGGCCTCTGGTTTGCCGTCCGATCGGCAAAAGCCGGTGGAGATATCGTGATTATATCCCATAGCGAAAATGGATTGTCCCATAATCATTACCTCTTCGGGCGGTTCGGTGCCGAGTATGGTGGTCCGGGATGGAAACCGCGTCGACATTTTCAAATAGGTGATGCCGGGAGGATCATCTTTTTTACGCCGTATCTATCAAAATATGATATGAATAATTATACGGGCGATCATATTCTATTTGTTAAAAGTTGGGAACAGGTGCGGAAGATCCTGGAAGATGGAAGATCAGGTCCGGCATCGGTGGCCGTATATCCATATGGCGGTATTCAAATGCCCATGGAGTAACGTCAAAATAGGAAATGATTATGGCTCAAGAGAATCAAATGATCACAAACGGTATCCCGGGACGGATCGACAATAGGGATTGGACGGCCCTGTCCAAGGGGGAACAAATCCGCATGATTGAGGAGCTGGGGTATTTGATTGTGCCTGATATGTTATCACCCGATTACCTGTCAGCGCTTAAATTGGAAACGGAAAAATTGGAAACAGTCGGACGCGATTATAGCGAAAGTCAGCGAAGTTGCCGCGAGGTGCATCTGACCAATCAAAAACTGGCAGGGCTAATCGCGTATAAACCTACGGTTGATTTTTTGCAGGAGATCCTGGGCGACCGGCTGATTTTTATAAGCTATGGATATGATCGATCCGAACCAGGATCTCCGGGTATCAGTCTGCATACAGATGGGCAGCCCTATGGATCAAAAATTTTCGGATATGAAGGTAGCGCACCGGTTACCATCCGTGTTCTATATTATCTCGACGATTTAACGCTTGACGTATCCCCCTTTCGCGTCATTCCCCGTTCTCATCTATGTATTCATGCAGATGCCAATCCCTACAAGAGATATGAAAGCCATCCGGAACAAGTAATCGTACCGTGTACCGCAGGTTCTGCGCTTTTCTTAAACCATAAAGTATTTCATGGCACCTTACCGAATACAGGCAACAGGTCTCGATCCGTGCTGGCCGTCGCCTATCGTCCTGCATGGGCTGGACCTATTCAGGATGTACCACAGAGAAATCAGGAAGAATTATCTGCGTTGCCTTCATCTGTACTACCGTTCTTCGGGGATCCGAATACAAACGATTATGAATTTTCAATCGGGAACAAACCGGAGAACATGGAATTCGATGCCCCCGGTATGAATCCAAGTCGTTGGGCCCTATAATGTGTAAATTGGATGTTGCAAATCGACAGATCATTTGTATATTTGGCCCATTGTTTATGATATCAACTTAAAGGAGCTTTACATGCCGAAAGCATTATTCGTCTGGGGGGGCTGGGAGGGACATGAGCCCAAACAGACCCAGGATGTTTTTATACCGCTGATTGAAGCGGAGGGATATGACATTACACAAAGCAACACCCTGGATGCCTATCTTGATGCTGATGAGATGTCCACCTACGATTTAATCGTCCAGACGATCACCATGAGTACCATCACCGGGGAGCAGGAAAAAGCACTGCTTGATACGATCGCGGCTGGTACGGGTTTCGGCGGTTGGCACGGCGGCCAGACGGATGCCTTCAGGAACAATACCAATTATCAATACATGGTGGGCGGCCAATTTGTTGGTCACCCCGGCGGCATTATTGATTATGAGGTGAATATTACCGATCATAATGACCCGATTACAGCGGGACTGGATGACTTCTCCATGCATTCCGAACAATACTATATGCACATGGATCCGTCCAATGAAGTGCTGGCTACGACGACCTGCAGCGGGGACCATAACGCCTGGATTGAGGGGTGTGTTATGCCGGTTGTCTGGAAAAGAAAATGGGGAAGCGGTAAAATATTTCATTGTACACTGGGTCATGTGGCAGGTGATTTTGATGTACCGGAAGCAAGGGAGATTGTCAGACGGGGATTAATCTGGTGTACACGATAACATAAAAAATAGCTTTTATGTTGTTGGAGGAACCTATTTTAGTTTCCATTTGTTACTGGGAGTATATATTAAACCTTACTGAATTACCCAAACTTATTAACATCTTAATACAATTGTTTAATTGAATCATTCCTTTTCAATTGGAGGCATATAATGGGATTGCGTCTCATGGACGAAGCACCTGATTTTACCGCAGAAACGACGGCCGGTACGATCAATTTCCACGAATGGCTCGGCGGCGGTTGGGGGATCCTTTTCTCCCATCCTGCAGATTACACGCCGGTCTGTACCACCGAACTCGGATATATGTCCAAAATAACGGGTGAGTTCGAAAAGCGAAACGTCAAGGTGTTGGCCGTTAGCGTGGATCCGATGGAATCCCATCATGGCTGGATCAACGATATCAACGAAACACAAAACACCACGGTTACCTTCCCGCTCATTGCAGATGCCGACCAGCAGGTGGCGGAACTTTATGATATGATCCATCCCAACGCCAACGATAAAATGACTGTCCGGTCCGTATTCGTTATCGGTCCGGATAAGAAGATCAAAATGATGCTGACCTATCCGGCTTCAACGGGTCGTAATTTTGATGAAATTTTACGTGTGGTGGATTCCCTGCAATTGACGGCGAAACACAAATTGGCCACACCGGTAAACTGGCAGAATGGGGAAGATGTCATCATCATCCCTGCGGTATCGGATGAAGATGCGAATAAGATATATTCGAATATCCGGCGGGTAAAACCCTATCTCCGATATGTTTCGCAACCAGATAGCCAGTGATCATATCTGTTATAGTGAAATAAAGAGAGGCGTCACCATCTGTTGACGCCTCTCTTTATTGTTGGGAATATATGGAGAACCCTTCCTTTCACTCTGCCTCTGGGGGCGGCTCATCCGCCCAATTACCTTCCGGGTCGATACCGCGACAGACTATGCCCTTCTCATGCCAGCCCATATAAGCCCTTACATCGACCGCCGCATAGCGCATGGTTAAACCACATCGCCGTCGATTCGACCGGTTGGGTTCTGAACCGTGAAGAATGAGATCGCTATGCAGTGATGCCTCTCCGGCTTTTAAAATGAGATCAACGGGCGGATCACCGTACGACTCAGCATTTTCAACCGTCTGATCCAACACATTGTTTTCCATATCCTTGCTTTTGCGCCAGGTCAGATGGCCACACAAATGAGAAGCGGGAATAACACGCATACAGGCATTGTCGCAATCGGAATCATCAATGGCCAGCCAGACCGTCACAGTTTTAGATGGGGTCATCGGCCAGTAAGACGCATCCTGATGCCAGGAGACCGATTTCCCGTCCTGCGGCATTTTACAGAAAAAGTGGCACCCCCATAAGACAAAATGCCCGCCGAGAATATCAGATACATATTCAATAATCAGCGGATCGGTTGCTATATCGAAGACCTTCCGATATTTCCGATGCGCCGTAGATATGGAGTAGCTGTCCTTACCCTCTGATAATATACGTGTGAGCAGCGAATCGAAATACTGCCTGTTTGCCCGCGCTTTTTCATCTGGAAAAATCCGAATGCCGGTGATATATCCTTTGGTATTGTACTGGGATACCTGATCCAACGTAAGTTGCTCAGGCTCTTTCACCTGACTCGGATGAAAATGTAAATCTCTATCGATTTCATCAAAAGAAGCATAATTCATCTCTTTCCAATGCGTCACGCCTTTTTGTTCCGATTCAGATTTCATCCTGCTCATTTTACGGTCTCCTTCATTTTTTATCCGTGCATCCTGCCCCGCCTTCAGTATACCATCCGTGCCAGAAATGGATCATAAAGGTTTTGGACGCATTCATGTTGAATTCTTGATCGTTATATACGATTTGCAGGGTTATTTTTTTATCGAAATCATTCACAATGTGTATGATCCTATTTCCTTGAGTCAACATAATTAATGGATAGGCTTATTAGGATTAACGGAATTATAATCTATTGCAGTATATCTTGTTGTCTGTATCTTATGGCCATAAATAACTATGGTTCCATCAGCACGAAAATAAAACGCACTGGAAGATTCATAGGACTATTGTTGGCAGCCGTGATAGGTCCGCTGGACAAGATTACAAAGTCGTGAAGGAGTCTTTTATGTCGAGGCCGAATATTCTGTTCTTATTGAGCGATGAGCATAGTTACCGGTTTATGGGGCATGTTCCAGAAGAAAGAGGAGGAGAACCGGTCGATACACCGGCCTTTGATCGGTTGGCATCCCACAGTACCGTGTTTACGGATGCCTACTGTCAGATGCCCTTATGTACACCGTCCCGGCTCTGTCTTTTAACGGGGCGGGAAGTGAGGCGCGCCGGGGCGTGGAATAATGCCAGCGTTCTCCGACCGGAACTGCCTACCCTGCCCGGCACCCTGCGGGATGCGGGGTATGAAACCTGTCTGGTAGGTAAAATGCACCTGGGAGGGACCCAACAGTTTGTAGGATTTAATCATCGACCCTATGGCGACTTGACAGGTAAGGCCGGTCATCAAGCTGAGTTATTTCCGCAACCCAATGGCCATGATCCTGTCCAGAGTCGGACTAAAGTCGTTGGGCAGACCACGATACCGGAATCCCTCCTTCAGGATCAGGTCGTCTCCCTCGAAACCCTGGCATATTTACGCGAACACCATGCCTCTCAACCGGATAAACCCTGGTTTTTATGTGCGTCCTTCAGTCGGCCCCATTTCCCTATAACTGCGCCGGCCAGATATGTCGATCGGTATTGGCCGGATGGCGTAACGAGACCGCGTGTTCCAGCCTCCGGAAATGCCTATGATCATCCGATGAGCCTGGGCATGCGTACCGGATTCCACGTCGACGAAATCAGCGATGAAGAGATGATGCGGGCCCGGGCGTCCTATTTTGCCTGTGTGTCTTATCTCGATGAGGTGATCGGCGATTTGTTTCTTCGCCTTGAGGGAAGTGGTTTGCTTGAGAATACCATTATCGTCTATACCAGCGACCATGGTGAAATGGCCGGTGAACATGGGGTCTGGTGGAAGAATGGTTGGTATGAGGCCTGTACCAGGGTGCCTTTGATGATCTCTCTACCCGAACACAGAGTGGGTGGCCTACACGCCTACCAATGTCATACGCCTGTTGGACTGATTGACCTGTTTCCAACGCTTTGTTCTTTATCTGAAACTCCCGTCCCTGAGGGTTTAGATGGGGTGGATCTGTCCGAAAGCATCGTCCATCATATTCCGATACCGGATCGTCCCATCTATTCGGACAACTTGATGCCGAGGTGGGGAGAGGGAACGGAGTTTCGATCCATTCGATGGAAACATTTTAAATATGTTCGTTTTCGTAACGCCCCCCCATTATTTTTCAATTTACAGGATGACCCCGGTGAGCAGATAAATTTAACGGATAAAACTAAAACGTCCGATGAGGGGGAAGCGCTTCAATATCTTTCCACGCATGCAGAAGAATCGATTGACTTTGATCAGGCTGAAAAAGATCGGTTGGTGCGTGATGGCCATTTGAGAGAGGAATATGCCCATCATGCCCCTGATAGTACTGGCAATCTCTACCATATGCCATCGGGTAAGATAATTAACGCAGAAGATACGTTATATCATCCTACGGTCATTGCAGATGATGGGCGGGATATTTTCGGTCCGGACTGGGAGGAGCAGAATAAGTCGTGACTCCTAACACACTTACCTCACACGGTCATCAAATCGATACCGACCCTGATAAATTCGGCCTTTCTACGACAGTCGAATGATCTTCTGAAAGATACCGGGTTCCTTGAAAATCGTATCGAAGAAGATGGGTATCTATTCTTCCACGATATACTGGATCATGCGGTGATTTCTGCCGCCAGACAGGAGATTGTAGAGAAATTGGATGCCATCGGAGAAATTGATGCGGGGTTTCCTGAAATAGAGGCCATCGATTCCGGAGAAATCCGTCGAAATACGATCGGTATAAAATCCTATTTAAAGAATTTGAGAACAGGGACAGCCTATCGGAAACTCTGCCATGAGGGACGCGTCATGGCTTTTTTGGAGCAGGTCCTCGGTGGTCCGGTTCGTACATATGACTATCTCTGGTTAGGTACAGTTCATGTAGGCGGTGCGACCGGATGCCATTATGACATCATCTATACGGGCCGTGGAACACCGAATTTATACACGGCCTGGATACCCATCGGCAAAATGCCGTTAACCGATGTTTCGATGATGATCCTGGAAAATTCTCATAAACTGGAAGACCTTCGTGCCACCTATGGTAAAGGGGATGTAGATCGGGATAAGAATGTGGGTTGGCTGAGTAAGAATCCCGTTGAAGTGCAGGAGTAGTATGGCGGACGCTGGCTCACTGCAGATTTCAAAATAGGGGATCTACTGGTTTTTACCATGTTCACTTTGCATTGCTCTCTCGACAATCGGCCTCCGGTTAATCGCATCCCACTTACATCGGATTCAAGATACCTATTGGCATCGAAATCCGTGGATGACCGTTGGATCGGTATCGATCCAGCGGCTCATGGAGATTAACACGTATTTCTATATCAACATATGGGGGTAGTTCATTATGAGAAACCTTGAGCGGAGGATAAAATATCTACGGGACTCGAAGTTTTTCAACGAAGTCTCAAGTGAATTGCGGAGCCAGGTGGCAGAGGTTATTCAGGAAGCACGCTTTCCTGCCACTGATATCATATTTCGTGAAGGGGAATTCGGAGACGCGGTCTATCTTATCGTAGAGGGTCGTGTCGTGATATTAAAGGAAGATGTTAAAGTGCTCTATCTGGAAAAAGGGGATTGGGTCGGTGAAATGGCGCTGCTCGATGATGAACCTCGAAGCGCCACAATTGCTGCGGATACCGATGTTCTTACTCTAAAATTACTGAGGAAAGATTTTGATACAGTCCTGGAGAGTTACCCTGAGGTGAGGCGCGCGTTATACCGTATTCTGGTTAAAAAAATCCGGTTGGACCTCGATAAACAGGTTAAAGCCATTCAAGCCCAGGAACAGGTTAAACAGGATATTCGTCGGGCAAGTGAAGTCCAGGATGCCATGTTGCCGTCGGGCACACTTACCCAGGAAGAGTTGAGGCTCACCGGAACCTGTATTCCTGCGGCCACAGTCGGTGGGGATTATTATGAGCATGTCCCCCTGGATAATAATCGTGTCGCGTTGTTTTTATGTGATGTAACCGGCCATGGATTTTATTGTGGCCTTATCGTAGCCATGGCGAAAAGTTGTCTGTTGACTCAACTCAACAATGATCCATCCCCGGATGCCGTGATGACCGCCCTGAACAGGATTATCTACCCGTTCGGTCCCGAATGGATTTTTATGACCGGATGCTATATTCTGGTGGATCGGGAGACAAAGACCTTATCATATCTCAACGCAGGGCAGAATCACCCCTTGCTCTATCGGCAACTTACAGGCGAGTTGATCCGTCTGAATACCACGTCATATCCGATCGGCGTATTACCTGATATAGAACACAACGTGTATGAAGAAAGCTGGGAACCGGGGGATTGGCTCTTAATGCACTCAGATGGTATCGTGGAAGCTGAGAACGAACATAGGGATCAATTCGGTGATGACCGGCTGAAATCATGCCTTATGGCCCATATTAACCATTCTCCTGTAGAAGTAAAGAAGGCGATTTTCAATGAAGTAACCGAGTTCATGGGGGAAGGCCCCCAGAAGGATGATATGACCGTAGTAGTTATTAAGCTGTAAGCAGGATGCCCCGATCCCTTTTTAATCCCCAATTATAAGTTTCCCTCAGTAAAAAGTCGGTTTCGCTTGACAACCTGATGACAGCTGAAACAACCTCGAAAAGATGCGTGGGTTGGCGGCAATGTTTATGCTGATTTTTTTCTCCTGGCCATGGTCAGTGGCGGCGTGTTCAGTGTAGCCAGACTGACAGATACTGATCCAGGTATGTGGCTGTTAGGTCTTCTTTTTTCCATAATGCTAATCTTTTTGTAAAATACACTTGACAATATGTAAACAATGCATATCTTTGTATGTAAAATGACCTTTACATAATGACAAGTAGGTTAGACCTATGAAAGAACAAACGATCGAAACGGGTGATTACGATACCCGATATGTAAAAATCAATATTAGGCTACTATGCTGGATATTTGCATGGGTTGGGACGATGTTGTTGGTTGACAAAGCCGAGTTTTACGAATGGTATTCATCTGATTATATATCGATGGCCGGCATTGCGATTAACGCGGGCATCGGCCTTGGCATGATTGTGACGTTTATGCGATACCTGAGGGAGGTCGATGAACTGCAGCGAAAAATTCAACTTGAGGCAAAAATATGATTAGAATAAATCTCAGCAGACTCGTGAGCACCGGGTTATTGGTGGCTCTCCTTGCCGTATCGGGTGTGGCAGCTCTAGCACAGAGTACCGAACCGACACTGCCGCAGCGGCTTGCCAAGCTCACTACAGAACTGGAAAAGCAGCGCCTGGCGCTCCACATTCCAGGGATGGCGATGGCCGTCGTCCAGGGAGACCAACTCATCTACAGTCATGGGTTTGGCCATGCTGACCTTGAAAATGATACCCCGGTGACTCCGGAGACCCTGTTCGCCATCGGATCCTCGACAAAGGCCTTCACGGCATCTTTGATCGGTATGTTGGTTGACGAAGGCAAGATGGGCTGGGACGACCCGGTGACGAAGTTCCTGCCCTATTTTGAGTTGAAGATCGATACCGACGATCCCGAAGCCACGGTGACGATCCGCGATCTGCTTGCGCATCGCACTGGATTTACCCGAATGTCCCTCCTGTGGACTGGTGGCGCTGTATCGCGAGAGGAGGTGCTGCGCACAGCTATTCGCGCTGAGCCGTGGTCGCCATTTCGCGAACGGTTTTACTACAACAACGTAACCTTCCTATCCGTCGGAATGGCATCGGGGGTGGCGGCGGGTTCTTCTTGGGACGAATTGCTGGCCGAGCGACTTTTCACTATGTATCACGTTACAAGGGCCTGAGAAAGTGCGGGAGTATGAGGATATGGGGAAGTTTTGTTATTTCTCCCATTGATCGAATATGATTGTATATTAATGATTATTAAGTATTTTTTACAAGTTTGCCTGGGCAGGCAAACTTGTATAGGATTTATTAGGGTTGATTGTCGTTGATATCGTTCGGGTGGACTCGGAAACCAGATAGCGGTTGGGCAGAAGGAAGAATCGTCCCGTAGGAGAAGAATATGAATCTTTTAAGTCGATTCGAAGTGGATGGGTATGTTATAATCGCTGATTTTTTTCCGCATCAGGTTATTCAGAGCGCCGTCACCGCCGCAGAAAATCTGGTTGATCGATTTGCGGAAAAACTGAAGGGTGATCATATGGTTACAGACCTATTTAACGACGAGCCATTCGAATCACGCTTCGCACGCTTGTGTGAAAAGGCCCCGTCCGAAGCGGCGCCATCCATCTTCAGAAAAGAACTTCACCTGACGGGTTTGTATGATATATTTTTCCATCCACCGTTACTTGATCATGTCGAAATGATATTGGGTCAGGAGATGAGGTTGTATCCCAATTATTCCATCCGGCCCAAATTACCGGACCACGCCCCCACCCTTGTTTTATGGCATCAGGACGGTGGATATACCTACCAGGCGCATCTGGATGGAGAACACAGTGAGGATTCGGTAGAAATGTTGCGCATGGTGAATATATGGGCGCCGCTGGTACCTGCGACGGAAGAAAATGGTTGTATGCAGTTCATACCAGGGACTCATACCATCGGCATGGCGCGGCATGGTCGTAAGCAATATTACCTGGAAATAGATCACGAGGATCTTGACCCTTATCTCGATCAGGCTGTTTCGATTGAATTAAATCCTGGTGATGTCGTGCTTTTTCACAATATGCTTTATCATCAGGGACTACCGAATCGATCCCGACAAGTCCGTTGGAGTATGGATTGGAGATATCAGGACGCGACCCAATCGACCTTGAGAAAAGAGCATGGTCACCTCGCGCGCAGTAAATCACACCCCGACCAGGTGGTCAAATCGTCTGATCACTGGGCTTGTCTATCATTTGGTTAAGAACTCACCAATCACCAATCAAACCATGATCTCTCTCTCCGAACGGGATACAGATGGATCAACTAACCTGGCATTATTACGTAATGAGTGTCCTCCTTTTCTCTGGATCATTTTATATGTTATATCGATTGAGAACACCGTATCCGAATTTCCTTCCGATGAAAATACGACAGATAAATTCTGAATAGATGAAAATTTTATGTTGTTTTTCACTTTATTTTCTCCTATAATAAAAAATGCCACCAATAATCGACTCAGATTATAGCGTTGAAACTTGATCTCTCCCGGTTAGAAACCATATGCTTAATTTTCAAATTCTCTTCTCATTTAATCCGAAATCTATCATCCGTAATCCGTAATCCATGCACCGTCTCACACAACATCCCTTAGTTCTGTTTTTCCGCGTCCTGTTCAGGAACCCACGTGGCGTCTCCGCTCTGGCGCCCAGTTCAAGAAAATTAGGCCAGGTCATGACCGCCGGGCTTGATCTTAATCATGACGATATCATCTTGGAGCTAGGCCCTGGCACTGGCGCATTAACGTATCACATACGAGATATCCTTCCTCATGCCGGCGCCTATCTCGGGATCGAGCTCGAACAAAAATTCGTACGATTTCTTCAATCCCAATTCCCTGATTTGCATTTCGTTCAGGACACCGTAGCTCATGCCCATAAGGTCCATTCCCAATCCGGTAAATCCTCCGTGAAAGTTATTATTTCAGGCCTGTCCATGTCCACCCTGCCCCAACACGTCCAGGACATATTTATAGATAACCTTGATCGATTAAGCCCCTCCGGATCCATGTTCCGCATGTTTCAATACGTCCACGCCTATCATTTGCCCCCGGCCATCCGATTCAGGCAACGCATGGCCGAATTGTTCGACGAGTATCACCGAAGTCGTATCGTATTTAAAAACATACCTCCTGCATTTGTCCTGACCTGGACGCGATAAAAAAATACAAGCATTTTCCCATCTATTTGTATAGTACTGTTCAACCGGATCATATAGGTTTGAACCGGCACCTTAATATTATGTGATAAGATTCTGAAGGATCATTTTTAACCCCATCTGAAGGAACCCATGAGATATACGCTTATTCCACTATTCAGTTTTATTATTCTGATCAATACATCAAATGCCCAGAGTGGGGCAAACTTATCACTTCCGGTTGTTGAGGCTGCCAAACGCATTGATGAAATAATAATTGACGGTCGGTTGGAAGAATCCGCCTGGAATGCGGCCGTACCAACGACGGAATTTGTCCAGCGAGAGCCGGTGGAAGGGGCTGACGCGGAAGAGAAAACAGAAGTTCGAATTCTATATGACAGCGAGGCTATATACATTGGTGCGCGGATGTACGATAGCGATCCCAGCAGGATTGGAAGGCAGTTGGTTCGTCGAGATGAATGGGGACAATTTGATCATTTCACGTTCGCTGTGGATCCTAATAATGACAAACGAACAGGCTATCAATTTCGTATCAGCGCCGCCGGCGCCCAGCGGGATGCCTATCTCTATAATGATGACGATAAAGATGATGCTTGGAATGCCGTGTGGGGATCAGGCGTGCAGATTGATGCACTGGGATGGACGGCGGAAATGAGAATCCCTCTGTCTCAAATCAGGTACGATACTTCCGATGGACCTCAATCCTGGGGCGTGAATTTTTCGCGAAAGCGACTCGGCAATAACGAAACGACAGATTTTGCGCTTGAATCCCGTGTTCGCCGGGGCAGAGTGAGCGTCTACGGGAGATTAAATGGTTTGGAATTACCGACCGGAGCGAAACGATTGGAGATACGTCCCTATGCGTTGACCAGTGCAAAAACGGCGCCTTCGACACCCGGTAATCCATTTTTCGATGGATCCGAATTGGATCCCCGGACAGGTCTTGATTTACGGTATGGTCTGGGTTCGTCCTATACCCTGGATTTGACTGTTAATCCGGACTTCGGACAGGTAGAGGTTGATCCTGCTGTAGTTAATCTCTCTGCCTTTGAAGTGTTTTTCAGAGAAAGAAGACCTTTTTTCGTTGAAGATGCTCAGATCTTTGATTTTAGTTTATCCGGTCGTAGTCAGCTTTTTTACAGCCGTAGAATTGGCCGGCAACCTCGGGGAGGTGCGCCGAGCGGTACCGATTTCGACGAAATTCCTACACAGACCAATATTTTAGGCGCAGCCAAGCTCACCGGTCGATCCGCCAATGGGTTCTCCTTCGGCGCTCTGGGGGCTTTGACCGGTCGGGAAAACGGCACAGCATTCACACAGAATACCAATTCGTTTCAGAATTTCATAGTTGAACCCCGGACACAATATGGGGTGCTTAGTGTGAAACAGGATTTCAGGACCGGGGCGACGCAGGTTGGCGCCATCAGTACCCTGATGCACAGGGATCTTCCAACAGACGGTTCATTCGATTACCTTACTTCGAACGCCGTATCCTTGGGCATAGATTTTGACCATAATTGGGGGGGGAGTCGATCCAGAGATTGGAATTTCAGCGGCTTCTTTTCTGGAAGTCATGCCCGCGGCGCCACAGATGCGCTTCTCGAAATACAAACCGCCAGCAATCATTTCTTCCAACGGCCGGATGCCACCCGCTTTTCTGTGGACTCTACGGCTACCACAATGAATGGCTATAACTGGCGGTTACAGTTTGAACGACAGAGTGCAAGTAAGTTAACATATGGGGTATGGCTTGCTGAAGTATCCCCCGGATTTGAAGTAAACGATGCCGGTTTTTCCACCTCCGGCGAGCGAATTGACGGTGGGTTCAAGGCACAATATCGTGAAATTACACCGGGGCGTTTCTTCAGGTCATATCGCCTGAGCGGATATACTTATTACAACTTCCGGCATGCTGCTCTGGATGATCCGTTTACCTGGTCTTCCTGGCGGGAATCCTATAAAAGCGGCACATTTTCATTGGGCGCCGATATGGAATTCAACAATCTCTGGGAATTGAAGCTGGATACGAAAGCTACACCAACCCGGTACAGCGATACAGCCACCCGTGGCGGCCCGATAATGCAGAACCCGGGGTCTTATTCACTGGGGATTGAATTAGGCACAGACCGGAGAAATCGGTTGTCATTCAGACCCGGCCTGGACTATGAGAACGGTCAAAATGGTGGTTATGAATGGCAAACGGAGATGGAGATCAATTTCCGTCCTTCCCCCAGCTGGGAAATCGAAATATCACCTAACTTCCAGTGGCGCCAGGATTCGGCCCAATATGTCACCCGCACAGATGCCTTGTCATATAGCCCTACTTTTGGACGCCGTTATATATTTTCTGATTTGGAACGTCGTTCCTTCTCTCTTGAAACCCGTTTAAATGTAGCGTTTACACCGAACCTGACCTTGCAACTGTATGCCCAACCCCTCCTGTCATCTGGCGATTATCTGAATTACAAACAACTCCTGCAACCCAAAAGTTTTGATTTTGATGTTCTGGATGAGGGCACCAGATCCTTTATTGATCTCACGGATGGAGATCGACATCTCGATTTTGATGGGGATGGCATGTCGGATGTATCTTTCTCTGATAGAGATTTTAATATCCGATCTTTGCGTATGAATATGGTCATGCGATGGGAATATCGGCCTGGATCTAGGGTGTTTTTTGTCTGGCAGCAAAGACGCCGTGAGAGGGAAGATACAGGATCATTCAGCCTTGCCCGTGATTTCGGTAATTTATTCGGCGGGGATGCAGAAAATATATTTATTGTCAAATTCAACTATTGGTTCGGTATATGATAAAGATTCAATTCAGATGGAATGCTTGACAGAACGGGTCTTCATGCTGACATTACAGGAACATTTCATTGGAAATTAATGTTATACTAATTGATGAATTATAAATTATTAATTATGATTGAAAATCTTATTATTTTCAGACAATTGTAAACATTTATATGGCCTTTAATCTGGCAACTGGTATTATATATTCCAAATGATCGCAAGTGACTCTTACTATTAGACCAACCATAGGATTTCAAACTATGAAACGTTTAGCCCTCTGGGCGTCGATGTTTGTTCTCACGCTATGTACCGTGCCGCCTGCTGGGCATGCCCAGGTTGTGAGAACGGATTACATGGATACCGAATTCATTGCTGAAATGAACTCCATTCAGCCGGGTCAACCATTCTGGGTCGCCCTGCGCATGAAAATGGATGAACATTGGCATACATACTGGAGAAATCCAGGAGACTCCGGGCTACCGACAGAAATCGAATGGACATTGCCGGAAGGATTTGAAGCCGGCGAAATTCAATGGCCCTATCCCCAGAAAATCGTCCTTGAAATGCTGGCTACATACGGTCATGAAGGTGAAATCTTCTTAATGACCGAAATTACACCACCGGCCACATTGAGTATAAATCAACAAGTTGATATTCACGCCTATGCCACCTGGCTCGTCTGCGATGAGATCTGTTTACCAGGTGAATCGAATTATACGATTACACTACCGGTAAAAAATGAATTACCCGAAGCCGATAAAAAATGGACCAATGCCTTTGCCGAGGCACGTGAAAAACTGCCCGTGTCGATCGATGAATGGAAAATAGCCTTTTCTTTAACTGATTCAACGGTCTTACTCCATGCAACGCCGCCTGTTTGGTTTACCGGTTCGCTTTCAGAGGTGGCGTTTTATCCCTTCGGAGAAAGCCTGATTGACTATGTTTCGCCCCAACAGTTGCACCATACGGCCGAAGGATATCTCTTGACCATGGCGCGGTCAATTTATATGCCAAGTACTCCGGAAAAAGTGGAAGGGGTGCTTATGTCCGGTGATGGTTGGCGTGGCGAGGACTCTGAAAAGGCCCTGGTGATCATGGCCGCCATGGATGAGTCTCTGCCCGCTCCAATAGCCGCTGCGATCAAAATAGATGGTGAAATGACCAGTATCTGGCTCGCGCTGGCATTTGCATTTATAGGTGGCCTTATTTTAAATTTAATGCCGTGCGTCTTACCGGTACTGTCTATTAAAATTCTTGGGTTTGTCCAGCAAGCCAGTGATACAAATAGTAAAAGCTGGCAGCACGGTTTGATGTTTACAGGCGGTGTTTTGTTGTCTTTTCTTTCACTTGCCGGTGCTCTTATTGCGTTCCGGGCGGGTGGCGAGCAATTAGGATGGGGATTTCAATTACAATCGCCTTTATTTCTGGTCATCGTATCTTCCTTCATTTTCCTGTTTGGTTTAAGTCTATTCGGGGTATTTGAAATTGGGACCTCTATGGGCGGTATAGGCGGAAAAGTAGATAATAAAAGTGGGTTGGGGGGTTCTTTTTTAAGCGGCATCATGGCTACGCTGGTGGCGACGCCCTGTACTGCACCTTTCATGGGGCCAGCACTTGGTTTCGCCCTGACGCAGTCCGACGGACAGTCGTTGCTTATCTTTGCTTTCCTCGGACTGGGAATGGCTGCCCCCTATATGATCCTGACATCGGTCCCATCTCTCTTGAAATTCGTCCCCAAACCGGGTGCCTGGATGGAATCCTTCAAGCAGTTCATGGGCTTTATGATGATGGCAACCGTCGTCTGGCTGGTGTGGGTTTTGAGTCTGCAGACCGATCCCAATCTGGTAGCAATTGTCCTTTGCCTTTTTGTTTTGCTGGGGTTGGGTGGTTGGATTTTCGGACGCTGGGGCGGGATTGCCGCCAGTAACCGTAGCCGCTTGATTGCCAGGGCCTGTGCCGTTATTATCATGGCAGGCAGCCTGACCGCCACGCTGAGTATCATGCCGGCCTCTTCTTCTTCCCAGGCAGCTCGCGTGTCGTCTGACAGCTCCGGTCTCGAATGGGAGCCGTTTTCACAACAGCGGGTAGACGAATTAAGGACGGCAGGCCAGCCGGTTTTTATAGATTTTACCGCAGCCTGGTGTCTGAGCTGCCAGGTGAATAAACGGATCGCATTGCACAACAGCCAGGTCGTAGAGAAATTTGAATCTCTGGGCGTAACAGTAATTAAAGCTGATTGGACATCACGGGACCCAGCCATATCACAAGCTCTGGCGCGCTTTGGTCGCAATAGCGTCCCCTTGTATGTTTTATATACCGGTGATCCCGACGCCCAGCCTGAAATTTTACCCGAGATACTCACCCCGGGCATCGTGCTCGAAGCCCTGGAAAAGGTTGTATCAGGTACAACGGCCCAAAGATAATCCATATTTGCACGTTTTTTTTACTACCAATACCCCGCATATGTATATAATCAATCCGGAAGGCACGCTGGTTTATATGGGTGCCATTCACAGTATACGGTCAGCCAATCAGGCCGATATTGCCAAAGCGATAATTATGTTTCCCTCGCATTGGACGCTGTCATGGCAGGTGAAAAAATAGAGGTCAACATGACCAGAGCGTATGGATGTGAAATATTAATCCAGAATACAAAATAGTAGGATCGATGGTTCCCATTGTAGATTCGAGCGCTTTAGTAAAAAAGAGGCTTGCCAGGAGTGAGCCTCTTTTTTTATTATATCTTGATATAACCTTCAACCTTTACCCAGTATCTTGTTCCTACTATGAATGATGCCAACCCATTTAAGACCATCAGTTCCAAAGAATTATATGAAAATCCATGGATAAGACTCGTAGAAGATCAAATTCTCAAACCTGATGGTGAGCCCGGAATCTATGGAAAACTACACTTAAATAATTATGCGCTCGGTATTGTGGCCGTCTCTGAGAATATGGACATCTGGCTCGTTGGGCAATATCGGTATGTTTTAAAATCCTACTCCTGGGAAATCCCGACCGGCGGCGGTTCACGGGAGGCGCCGCCATTGGAAGGCGCTAAACGTGAACTGAGAGAGGAGACGGGGCTTACCGCCAATCGATAGGAAGCATTAATCCGTATCCATCTATCCAATTCTGTAACAGATGAATATGGGATGGCGTTTCTTGCGGAAGAACTTACGATAGGGGCAACGGAGTTCGATGACACGGAAATCCTTGAAATCAAGAGAATGCCCTTTGCCGATGCGCTTAAGATGGTGATGATTGGTGAAATTACGGATTCCATGAGTGTAACCGGGATACTGGCCGCGGCCAATAAATGGGGTATTTTAAATCAAAGATAAAACGTCTGAGAATCTAAGGAGATAGCCTTAAATGGCCGACAATCGACCGAATATCCTGGTCATCATGACCGACCAACAACGCATGGACACGGTGAGCGCATACGGCTTGAATGACCTATGCCGGACACCGAACATTGACCGACTGGCAGATCGTGGTGTTCTATTCACGCATGCTTTTACCCCCACAGCTATTTGTTCTCCTGCCAGAGCATCATTTTATACTGGCCTTTACCCCCACAAAAATGGGGTTACAGCCAATGGACGTACGATCAACGAAGGCGTGAAAGGGATAAACCACTATCTGGATGAAGCAGGATATCGCTGCGGTTATGCAGGAAAATGGCATGTCGATCAGGAACGCGGTCCCAGTGAGATGGGGTTTACAGGAAAAGATTTCATGGGGTATGGATTCCCCGGGGGGAATTTGTTACCGGGACTTCAATTCGCGGCCAGGCCGATGAAAGGCCCCAATCATTATGAAGCCTATCTAAAAGAAAATGGATTCGAAATCCCCACCGTATCCCACCGCTATGTTGGGACCAATCCTACCAATCAATCGCAGGAGATGTTTGCCCTGCACGAGGGCCCGGTAGAATCCTCCATCGAATATTTTGTTGCAGAAGAGGCGATTCGGGTCATGCATGAGATGAAGGACGACGACGCTCCTTTTTTTCTATGGACGAATTTCTGGGGACCCCATACCCCCTGTCTTGTACCGGAGCCCTACTTTTCCATGTACAATCCTGCGGATATCCCCGAACATCCAAGTTATTGCGAGACGTTTGATCGTAAACCGTATGTCCAGCGCATGATAGAAGAACTATGGGGGTTGGGGGATTATGGTTGGCAGGGTTTTCAGGAGATATCAGCCAGATATTACGGACACTGTACGCAAATTGATGATATGGTCGGCCGGATGGTTCAGGCGCTAGATATGATGGGGGAACTGGAGAATACGGTCATCGTTTTCACTGCGGATCATGGAGATTGTCTGGGCGCGCATAGATTGATAGAAAAGGGCGAGTTCATGTACGACGAAATTTACAGGATTCCGCTGGTGGTCGCCCATCCTTCCTGTAGGCTGCCCGGCGGCACAAATGAAAATTTCTATTACCTTCAGGAAATTATGTGTTCCATACTTGATATTGCCGGTGTAGAAGTGCCCGACCAGTTAGATGGTCAATCATTCCTCCCGGCTATATTGGGCAATCAGGAGCCCAATGGCAGAGAGGAAGTATACTGCGTCTTTGACAGGCATTTTACTGTGGCCAACCAGCGTATGGTCCGAACCAGATCACATCAGTTCACCTTTAATTCCAGTGATACAGCAGAGCTCTACGATCTGATTGAAGATCCATATCAGCTGAATAATCTTATAAGAGATCCAGCCTATCAGGCCGTTAAAAAGGATCTCAAACAAAGAATGAGCCGATATATGAATGATTTGAACGATCCTGTGAAAGGGTGGTTTAATCGTATATCAGGGTCATTATAACAATACATCGTTGAGCCTCTGGATCATATTATATAACCTCAAAGACTGGAACCGGGGTTATAGGTATTGCGTATTACACTAGAGACGACCTTTGCTGTATGGTCCTTAAGCGTTGTGACATCATCTGGTATTCATAGATTCTGTCATCAGTGCCCGCGGATCAACTCCTTGGTGTGGATGTAACTGAATCATCAGTCGTAGCAATTTTTGACCGTCATCGGTGTAATAGATCTGTTCTTGGCCGCACAGATTGTGTTATGCCAATGGCGGTGGGTCGTCTTTTATATGGGCTTGTGGGCCTGACGAAAACTACCAGTCGAATGATCCATTCTGGCATAACTGCCTGGTTTGAAGTGGCGCTTCGGATGGTACTTGTCGGTGTTCCACAGGCCTTTTGTTATTATAAGGAAGATATCATGAAAATAAAGATCGGGTTGTATGGCATTGGGTTGGATACCTATTGGAATCAGTTCGACGGCCTGCTTGATCGTTTACAGGGATGGCAGCAGACCATTGCCGATAAGATCATAGAGGATCATCCTGATGTCGAGGTCGTTAACACAGGTATTGTAGACAATCCGACGAAGGCAAGAGAAGTCGGCCAGATATTGGCGCAGAGCAACATTGAATTGATATTACTCTATGTATCGACCTATGCCTTGAGTTCCACGGTTCTACCCGTAGTACAGAGAGCCAGAGTGCCGGTGATTGTGCTTAACTTACAGGCTACAAATGCTATTGATTACGAAAAACTGAACCAGATGGGCGATCGCGGGAAAATGACGGGTGAATGGCTTTCTTACTGTCAGGCGTGTTCCGCTCCAGAGATTGCATCGGTCTTTAACCGGGCGAACATTCCCTACCACATGGTAACCGGTACCTTGAAAGATCCTGAAGCATGGAAAGAGATCTCCCAATGGATACAGGCTATTCAAGTGACGGCGGCCTTGCGTGAATCACGAGTCGGCGCTATGGGTCATTATTATTGCGGTATGCTGGATGTGTATAGCGATCTTCAGCAGCTCTCCGTCGTATTCGGTGTTCACTTTGAGTTGCTTGAAATGTGTGAGTTGGTCCAATATCGCCAGCACGTGACACCAGAAGAAGAAACGGAGAAATTACAACAATTCCGCACTGATTTTATCGTAGATGACGATTGTGATCAACAAGAAATCTCCAGAGCGGCTGTAACTTCAGTCGCATTGGATAAGATGGTAGCACACAATGGACTGGATTCTTTAGCCTACTACTACGAAGGGCAGCCTGGGAATGAGTATGAAAATATAGTTACTTCGATTATACCTGGTAATACCCTGCTAACCATGCATCATGTGCCGGTCGCCGGGGAGTACGAAATAAAAAATATTATCGCCATGAAAATCATGGATTTGATGGGATGTGGGGGGAGTTTTTCAGAGTTTTATGCCATGGATTTCAACGATGACATCATTCTACTGGGGCATGATGGTCCCGCCCATGCCGCCATCGCCGAGGGCAAGGTGCGGCTTGTCCCTCTGCCGGTATTCCATGGAAAACCGGGTCAGGGGTTATCGATTCAAATGTCAGTAAAACATGGCCCGATCACCATTTTATCTGTCGTTCAGGATCGGGATGGGCAGGTGAAATTATCGTTTGCCGAAGGGGCGTGCGTGCCGGGGCCGACAATGGAAATTGGAAATACGAATAGCCGATACCGTTTTGCCCCTGGTATTAAAGGATTCATGGAGGCGTGGACCAGACAGGGCCCTTCGCATCACATGGCCATTGGAATAGGCCATGTGGGCGGCACCCTTGAGAAAATAGGCCATGCCCTGGGCATTGAAGCGATTCGAGTATGCTAAACCTGATTAAGGGAAGAATTTCTTAAGGACCGTAAGAATAAACCCAGACCGCCTGCGAAGAGAACCAGAATTATCAGAAGTTCAAATGCAGACTCCTGGCGCATGCGAAAATCAATACTGCTGATGACCCCGTAAGCGAGCATGACCAAGCCGCCCATGAAGAGGAGCGATCCAATGGGATTCCTGCCATTATAAAAGATAATACCGATGCCGAAAATAGTGGGAATCAATACCAGACCGCTTGTAAGCGAAATTCCGCCGACATTAAACATTCTGTATCCAAATGAGAAGTGGTTTACGATCTGGATGGCATCTAAAAACAAATACCCGCCACCAATCATCATGATCAAACTAAGAAAAAAACTGCCTGTCCCTCCGTCAGTTCCACCGGCGCCTCTCATGGGTTGCTCCTTTAGAACAAAGTGCAGAGATAAAAAAGTGTCGAGTCCTGGGTTTCAAGTGCAAGCGCAGGGCGCGCTGTGCACGTGCAGAGTATAGACGTTTATAAACATATATTGGTTGAATGAAAAATCAAGTCTAATAAATGGGAAGATTGAAGTGGATATGAATTATGGAAAAACCCTCGGCCATGCCCTATCGGAACGACCGCCAAAGTTGATACAACCACAAGCCGATGCACGCCCATCCGCGGTGGCTATACCAATTTGGGACGACGGTAACACATTAAATTTTTTATATCTGATCAGATCAAAAAAAGATGGAGACCCCTGGTCCGGCCATATTTCCTTTCCTGGTGGTCGAATTGAATCTTATGACGATGGACCCCAAGCGGCGGCCGAACGGGAAACAGAAGAAGAAGTGGGGCTGCATCTTTCCAATAAGCATTCTGTAGGACGACTCGATGACCTTACAACTCAGTTCCACAAAGTCCATGTGGCAGGATTTGTGTATTTGTTAACGCGTAAACCTGATCTTTGTTTGAATAGCGAGATACATAAAGCATATTGGATTACGCTCGGTGATTTATTAGATTCCACCAGGTACCTCACAGCAAATATCTCCGGGGTATGGGGTAACAGGCAGGTGCCGGCAATAGATTTACTGGGTGATAAGCATCCAGTCTTATGGGGCCTCACCTATCGATTCACGGCCCAAATCATGGAATGTTTGGGATATCATCTTCCTGGTGGGTCAGATTTACAAATCATGGGCACAAGTCGATCATAAGGAACGTAATAATACATGAAATTATCATTATCCGTTCGTGTAGCTGAAAGTGTATTGAAAAAAGAAGAAGCGAATCGTTCGATGGAACAGCTAGCAAGTCTGGCTGTAGAACTCGGGTATCCAGCCGTATGCATGCGGGCGTCCCAGGCCGGTATCCAAACCCCATTAAAGGATATTACCTCGGTTAAAAAAATCGTGAATGATCGTAAGTTAAAAATCTCCATGGTCACAGGAGATATTCCGATTCCCGCAAATAATGACCACGCGCCAGATGCCCTACGTAATATTACGCCTTATCTGGATTTAACAGCCCTTTTAGGAACGGATTTAATCCGAATCGGTATGAAGAAAGAGGAAGATATCATCTGGGCGCAACGAGCGGCTGATGAAGCTCATGAACGCAATATAAGGCTTGCGCACCAATCCCACACACGCAGTCTGTTCGAAACGGTAGACGAATCTGTGGAGGTGTTGAAACGGGTGGGACGTCCTAATTTCGGCATCATATATGAACCGGCCAACCTGGATTTATGCGGTCAGGACTATGGAGCCGAGACCATCAAACATTTCCAACCCTGGCTGTTCAACGTTTATCTACAGAATCACATCAAAAATTCGGACGGAGAAATTGTATTAAACACCTGGATACAAGGACCGGCGCCTTACGATCCTATTTCATTGCAGGATCCGGGGGGGATAGACTTTCCCGTGATAATAGAAACCCTCGATGAAATTGGTTATGGTGGATATGTCACTGTGCACCAGGCTTTTGCAGGGCTGATGGAGCCGGAAGACGCCGCCCGGCAGAGTTATGAATATTTGGTTGGTATCGGGCCTTTCAGCACCTGATTCATGTTCCCATTTGATATTAAGCTCTGATTATTGATCGATGTGGCACATATAACTCATATCAAATAAACCAGACCATACAATACCGGCCAGATGAGCACGACAAATAACCAGAACATATAACCGAGTACAATCCCCGTGTGCTTATCCGCCGTATAGAAGCCTGATGAAGCCCGTGCCCAGAGATAAAGCAGGAGCATGATGGTAATAAACACATGACCGGCATGAAGGCCGATAACCAGGTAAAACATGGTGCCGTATAAGCTGGACGTCATGCTCAACCCAAACCCGATTAATCGGATCCATTCAAAACCCTGAACAGTTAAAAAAACAACGCCCAGAATACAGGTGGTCATGAGCCATCTGGTCAGTTGTGGTTTTAAATCTTGTTTTATATATCGATAAGCACGGAACATGGTAAATCCACTACAAAGTAGAATAATGGTGTTGATTCCTGTAATCCCGAGCGGTAAACGGGGTTGTCCCGGCGGCGGCCAATCAGATAAATGACCGGATCGTGTCCAGAAAAGAATAACGAGGAGAGTAATGAAGAGGATAAGTTCACTTGCAATAAAAAGGTACATACCCAGAATTTCCATGGGCATGCCCTTTTGGGTTTCATCAGTCTGTGGTTGGCTCATAAGTATAATAATAAAATTGTAAAATACATCGGGTACAGAAAAAATGGGGGGAGCGTGTGGGAATCGAACCCACCACGGACCTGTTTAGGGCCCGCCATCGGATTTGAAGTCCGGGAGGCACACCAGTGACCCATCCGCCCCCATCTAAGATAGATGCTGAAACACATTTACATACACGAATAAAGCTTGTTAAAGATATATCAACCTCATCAATTAGCAATCCATTTCTAATGATCTCCTACGGTCTCCTTGGCGAGGCGATGCGTACCGGACTCGCGGTGTGTGATCCCCAGATCGCAGAAATAATCCAGCAGAGCTGTGGCATGGGAGCGCGAGATGTCGAGGTACGCTCTATAATCGGTTGCTCGCACAGTACCATGGCGGGTTAAATAGTCGATCAACTTGTTTTTTGCTGATTCCAAACCCTGCTGATGCATGATCATCTTGTCTGCAAATTCGATGAGTATCCCTTGATCGAAAGCGTAAGACACCATGTTTTTCATCATATCGGGACGGGAATCCGGATTAAGATCAAGTATATCGTTCATATTGACGATGTGTACCGGTTTATCTTTGAGCGTATGAATGCATTCTAATATACCTTGCTCTTGAGCGGATAACGAAACGCTATGGGAAGCCAGTTTAATCTCACTACCCTGTTGGGAGACTCTGCCCTCTTCAACCAATTTGGTCAATAGCATATTATACACCGTATCCTGAATCGGAGAGGATATCTGAGATCTAAGGGCATCCTTAGATACCCGTTCTTTTAAATGATGCTCAACATGCATGCGCTGCAATTCATTAACCATGTCATCTTTCAAACGCTCATACCAGGATGCATGCATGACCCCCCGGTTCAATATCTCAATCAGAGTGCCTTCTTCAATAAGGGATTCGACCTCTGTGTGGATCGTCTCAGGGCTCAAATTGGTCAAAGTCAGTAGATCCACTACTGTTTTCAGTCGCCCCAATCCATACGCACGCTGCATGACCTGATCAATCAGGTCACGTGGTGTAGCATCCGTAATATGCTTTAAATAATCGAGGACAGGATCTCGGAATCGTTTATGCTTTTGGGGATATACCTCGAGGATGTCTCCGCCGCCTAGTAATCTCATGGATGAAAAACCACGGATGATAAACCGTTCCTTCCGTTCGGCGACAATTGGACTTTCTAATCTGAATTGTACATAACAGACTTCTCCCGGCCCTAATTCTTCCATATCAAGTAATACCAACCGACCAATGGTCTCGGCGGTTCCTTTATGCAAGCGGATACGTAACCGATTTTTAATCGCCTCTTCATTCGACTCAAGGGCATGCAATCGGGCATCAATCATCATGGTTGGTTTCAGATATCCAGGTATACTGACTTCCTGGCCGCGTTCAAGTTCCGATATTTTGAGGTTGGCTATATTTAAGGCGGCTCGCTGACCCGTCTCCGCACATTCCATATCCTGATTGTGGGTCTGCATACCCCTGAGACGTATGGGAATCTGGGCCGGTAAGACTTCCAGCGGATCATTGATGGAAATTCTCCCGGATAACACGGTCCCTGCCATAATAGTCCCGAATCCTTTCATTGAAAAGACTCGATCAATCGGCATGCGAAACAGGCCATGGTCAGATTTTACCGGAATATCATTTAATGTATCCTCGATGGTCTTCTTTAATTCATCAATCCCTTCACCGGATATCGACGAAACATGTCTGATCGGCGCCCCAGCCAGAAAAGATCCCTTCACAAGAGATTGCACCTCTTCTTCTACAAGCATCAACCATTCTTCATCGACAAGGTCACATTTTGTCAGGACAATGATACCCCGTTCAACCCCCATATACCTGACCGTACCAAAATGTTCTTTGGTCTGGGGCATCACCCCCTCATCGGCAGCGATGATAAACAGGACCAGATGGATTCCACTTACGCCTGATACCATCGTCTTAAGGAACCGTTCATGCCCCGGTACATCAATTATAGGCACTTCCTGATGATTGCTCAGTTGCATAAATGCAAACCCAAGGTCGATCGTCATGCCGCGTTCCTGTTCTTCTTCCAATCGGTCCGGATGGATACCAGTCAAAGCCTCAACAAGCGCGCTTTTTCCATGATCTACGTGGCCTGCAGTGCCGATGGTAAGGTGGTGAGACATGGTGATTGGTGAATGGTGAATGGTTGTTCAATTAATTGGTGATGACGACGACCTTGTTTTTTTTGCCTTGTAAAATCTGGCGGTTGTCGATGTTTACCTCAGGGCCTATTATCGTATAGGATAAATTTACGCCATCGCCGATATCGGCGCCGGGTAAAATAACACTATGATCAATGGATGTGCTGTGTCCGATCCGAACGCGGTCCCCGATACAGACCCCGGGACCAAGTCGGCATCGTTCACATTCTGCCTGATCGGACAGTGCAACCGGTTGCGTGAGGACCAGATTCGGCGAAGCGAAGTTATCGGAAATGATATCCGGCGAATCCGTTGACTCAGAAAAGAGATGTATTAGGGAGATATTTGATTCGAGATAAGCCTCCGGCGTACCGATGTCGTATTGCACGCCGTCGATGATATGTGCTGACATATTTTTGTTTTCAGATAGGCTCAATTGAATCGCTTCGGTTAATTCATACTCCCCTCGTTTTGATTTCGGCGTGCGATCGATCGCATCAAAGAGATCGGGGGTAAAAATAAATAATCCTGCATTATTCAGATTGGTTCCCGCTGTCTCTCTTTGCGGCTTTTCAACGACACGGATGATGCGCGGCCCATCCAGATAAACAGCGGACCCAATCGATATATCTTCAAGGCGGTTCAAAGCGGACACGGCGCCATGATCACTCGAATTAAAAAGGTTAAACACCGCCTGGTACTCTTTGTGTTCAAGCAGGATGTCTCCATAGGTCAACATAAATGGTGTATCACGTGTAAATTCTGCTGCCAACCTTGCAGCGCTTCCTGTCCCGCTGACTTCGGTCTGACGGATATAGGAGATGTTCATTTCCCATTGGCGCCCATCATGACAATAGGACTCGATAGCTTCCGCTTTATACCCCGTAATAATCAGTACGTCTGTAATACCCACATCCCGGTAGGAGAGTATGATTCGCTCTAAAGCGGGGATATTCACGATCGGTAGAAGAGGTTTGGGGTAGTTTTGGGTTAATCTGGCCATCCGCTTTCCAAAACCTGCTGCAAGGATCACGCCTTTAAGCGATGGTCCGGATGTCATGCGATATGAGCTCCCCTGACAATATTTACTTTCTCTGCCTTGCCACCCGCGTCATTAATGGCTTCGACCACTTCTTCTTCACGGCCGGGGGCATAGGCAATCATGCAACCGCCGCCACCGGATCCGTTTACCTTAGCGCCTAAAGCGCCAGCGTTGTGGGCGGCAGAAATCATTTTCTCGATCTGTGGTGTCGATACCCCTATGCCGTCTCTGAGCATGGCATGATGTTGGTTGATCAACGAGCCCAGCCTGTTCGAATCAAATACATGATCTGTTAATAAGATTTTTGCCTGGCAGGTAATATCCCAATTTACCAGGTTCGCATACACTTTATCACGCTCATATTTCGGCAAGTCATCCAGAAATGGTTCCGCCTTTTCGAGCGTAACCGTTCGAAAATCGAAATGATTAATATGGTCTTTCATGAGTTTCCAGCCTGACATGGCATCTGCCTTGGATTGCTTGAGTATGCCCATGGTGTCTTTAGGTTCGAGTGAATCACCCAGAACCAATCCGTGTAAATCAATCGACAGGCGATCAATAGTGATATCCCCGTGGCAATCAATATATACGATCCCACCAAGGCTGGACGTATAATGGTCCATCATGCCACCCGGTTCATTGAATTCAAGGACTTCCGATGCATGTCCGATTCTGGCTATCTCTACAGAATCCGGCGTTTTGGATCGGTCTGATGCGGCAAGGAGAAAGAGGGTCCAGGCAATGACCAGCGCAGATGAGCTGGATACACCCGCATTGATAGGTATTGTTCCCCGAATTGTACAATCAAAGCCGTGCGGCCAGCATATATCCTGGCGGCGTAACACGTTGACCACCGATCTGAGATAATCCCTCTGACCTCGATAGGGAATCGTATCCTGCAAATTGAAAGAATCTGAATCATCAATGTCCGGCATTTCAATATGGATAACCTGATCGTCTCGCGGCGTGCCTTTGATAGTAATTTGTCGATCAATCGCGGCGGCTATGACCGCCAATCCAAGGAAATCCTGATGGTCACCAAACAAACATATTCTGCCTGGGGCGCTTACGGTTAATTCACTACCGGTAGACATATTGATTCCTTCCGAAGCCTGAATAACTTTTCATACAGGATATAAGCCATCACATCACGTCTCGTTTCTCCATCATTGGTCGTAACGTAAGAACCCACCGATGCTTCGTCAAGAGTTAATCGATACATTTTCAAGAAGGCTTTTCGCTTGACATTGTATAGTATTACCTCTTTATTACCGCCGCAATAAGTCCACCTGGAAATCTTTCCGAGAGTACATCGAATGTCCGCAGAAAAACCCGCCGGCGAAATGACCTTCTTGCATCATCTTGAGGAACTCCGGTGGGCGATTTTAAAATCCGTCCTTGCCATCCTCGGGGGGATGATCCTCTGCTTTGTGGTCTCGACTCCAATCCTAAATTTCTTAATTGAACCGACTCGCCTCGAAAGCCTGGGGATTGAGTTGCAATCATTCAAGCCTGCCGGGATGTTTACGATCCGGATTAATGTGTCCCTTGTTGTAGGTTTTGCCCTCGCCCTGCCTTTTATATTATTTCAACTATGGCATTTTGTATCGCCGGGATTAATGGAAAATGAGAAGAAATATGTCCCGTTGGTCATCTTTTTTTCCTGTATTCTTTTTCTCCTCGGGGCTGCATTTGCTTTCTATCTCCTTATTCCTGTTATGGTGGGCTTTTTTATTGAGATTTATATTCCGGGTGTGAAAGCGATATGGGATATCGGATTTTATATCGGTCTGGTCAACAAAATGGTTTTGATTATGGGTATCGTATTCCAAATGCCTATGATCGTTGGGTTTTTGACATGGATCAGGATCCTTACTTATGAATTTTTAAGAAACGGCTGGCGTTATGCCCTGGTGATTATATTTATCGCCGCCGCCGTCATCACCCCAACGGGAGATCCTTATACACAGACCCTGGTCGCCATTCCGCTGGTCATCCTGTTTTTTATCAGTCTGGGGATATCCTGGTTGATCGGTCGGGGACGGGAGAAAAAATCGGAAGACGATAAGGAAGACGATGAGGAAGACGATGACCCTACTGATGCGCCGGCCTTTGAACAGCCGACCTCCCCGGATACGCCTACGATCTCCAGAGGACATATGCAATACATGGGGCCGGAGGATGATGAGTTTATATATGATTATGAAGATGAGTTTGAAGAAATGGAATCTGCTCCAGCACCGGCAGAGGATTCCGGAGATCAAGGGGAGGATGACTCAGGAGATAGTGATTCCGCAGGATCTCAGGAGACCTCATCAGAAATAAACATCAATGAATCCACTCTGAAATCCGAAGAGGAGAAATCAAAAGATCCGCCCGCCGAAGGAAAAGAGCTGGAAGAAAAGGACAAAGAGGACGATGAAGAGACCTCTTCCGACCTGCGGAACTGATTGTTCTTCCAGATTGTTTCTATTAGTGACCAATTTCTCTTTTCCTGTATGGTCCGTTGCTTATCTACCCCTTAAGATAGAATATAAAACGGGATGTAACCTATGAAGCGGACTCGACAGTATGTATACCTGGGTATGATCTGCTGTTGGGTTCATTTACAATGTAATTATCCTACCGAAGAGCCTGCCCAATCGAACATCCCGGATTCCTTTAAAAACGGGCTTATTTCAAACGCGTTTTCTCAGGCAGACTCCCTTACCTCACACAGCGAATTTTCTGAGGCCCTTCAAGCCTATCAAGCCATAGAAGATAGATTAACCAGCCAGACCGATGTGCCCGAGGATGATCTGTCTTGGTTGAGATTGAAGATGGCCAGACTTATGATGCAAAAGGACCGCCCTGCCGATGCGGAAGCCTTACTGGATACCATTATCCGTAGAACGCCCGAGAGTCTGTGGGCAACAGAGGCACGCATAGAAAAAGGGCGCAGCATTCAATCTGCGCACCAGTATATTAAGGCGTTAAACTATTATATCGAGGCGTTAAATTTCGATCCACAACCATTCGATGGGTATCTTGCCTTCAGAATTGCCCTCTGCTACCACGAATCTCAACAATTTGAGAAGGCGATCACCTGGTATGGCCTGGCAAAAAAACGCCTGCCCGTCCTCGCAGATTACACGCTTTATTTTTCCGCTCAATGTTTAAAGGCATTGGATAGAACGCAGGACGCCTTTGAATACCTCAAAGAGTTAAAAGATCATTATCCCCATAGTCCTTTCCAAAACACCATTTCGCCCGAAATATATGACTCCTATCTGGATACGAAGATATTTACAACGGTTATAGACGAGATCCGCCAGAGTTTAAGGAATAGTCATTGGATAGACGCCGGATCTAATGCGACCTTGCTGGCACGGAAGGCCAAAGCTCATGAAGCGCTCGGTGAACCGGATAGCGTTCGGTCCACTTACCGATCAATATTGATGGATTACAGATATACAAAGACAGCCATTGAAATAATCACGCCCTTTAAAAAGATCTCAAACCGTCTCGGCAGGTCCATATCCGATCAAGAAAATCTCTGGATCGGTATGGTTCACCTTAATCACCGCCAGTACGGTCCGGCAAAAGTCATTTTCCTGGAAATGGTGAAAAGAGAAATTGATCAGGAGGTTCATCCTGAGGTTTTGTTTTATCTGAATAGAATACATTATTTACAAAAGTCATACAAAACAGCCCAAACCGGTTTCAAACAGTTGGTGGAATCCTATCCCGATCATCCGAAAGCAGCGCTGGCCTCATTCCATATCGCCCGTTGTATTCGAGCTCGATATGGCATCCTTACCTCGTTAGATGCCTATGTTGCTTTTGCTGAAATCTATCCGGATGACGATAATGCAGCCGATGCACTCCTGTTCGTCGCCGATCAGTTATTTAAGCGGAACCGACTTGGGGATGCTGCGCTGATCTATCATAAAGTAGCCCACAATTATCCCGAATATAAAAAGAGAGAAACAGCCCACTGGCAGGAAGGGTATGCCTATTACAGGGATCGGAGATATGAGAAGGCCGCTGATGCTTACATTGCACTGGCGAAATCAGATTCCACTTCCGCTTTCGCGCCCCGCGGATTGTACTGGGCGGGAAAATCCTTTCATAAGAAAAACCTTATGGACAAGGCGAGAACATTATATCGCCAGGTTATTGACCAGTATCCCAGTTCGTATTATGCTTACAAAGCCATGAAACATTTAAATGCGAAACATACAACCCGGCTCACAGCCTGGCAACGACCGATTGATTTTTCCTATGCCCCGCCGGCTGTAGACCTCATTGAGTTAAATGATAGCATAATCTCGCAACATTCAGAGCCTGAAAAACGCGATGAGATTCATTATACAAGAGCCGCCGCTCTCTTCCAGATCGGATTACTAAAGGAAGGGGAGACAGAACTTGAATGGTATAGTTCAGAAAATTCGCATAATTTAGAGGCTCAAATCGAAGTGGTCGGTCTTTATTACACTCATAAACACATCAGGCAAGGCATACGAGCAGCGAGTCGACTTCAGAGGCAACTGCGTGAAATGAATCGGTTAAATCAGGTGCCATGGCCGTTTTTATATCCCGCGCCATTCTGGGATTTTATCCAGGAACAGGCGGTGAAATTAAATATAGATCCTTTATTTATCCTGGCGTTGATGAGACAGGAAAGTCGATTTGATCATAACATTAATTCCCGCGCGGGCGCCTATGGATTGATGCAGTTGATGCCGGCTACGGCGCTTTCTCTCGCCAAACAACAACGAATAAAGAACTATTCCAAAAGCCGACTGCTGGAACCGAACCTTAATATCACACTGGGAACCAATTATATTGTAGAATTACTCAGGAGGTTTAAGGGTAGGCCGGAGTTGGTATTGGCCGGTTATAACGGAGGACCGACCCGTGTCAGTCGTTGGATGCGGCAACGGGGTACATCGGATATAGATGAATTTGTAGAAGAAATCAGCCTTGATGAAACCAGGTTGTTCGTCAAACTCGTGATGAATAATTATGCAGAATATGTAACTTACTACAGCAATCAATCTAATAAGACCCAATAATCATTTACCCGAGCGGCGCTGACAAGGCAGAAGAAAGGCCAGAATCTCATTGACATAAAGTCGTCTCCGCTGTATGTTTATGCCTCGTAATTTTGTCTCGAAGATCTTTTTACGGAAACAGGAGTTCACCTGTGACCGATCGTTCAAATCGCCGTGGAAGAGGCCTTGGTGTGCCTTACGGCCTTGCCGTTCCTGTTAATCGGGAGGATAGTTCCGAGCAACACGATGATGGGGAGGACTACCGCTTACGATGTCCTTCCTGTGGTAAGAAGATATCTCGATTGTCAAAATGGTGGGATACGGCAATGGCATGGTATAGCGATTCCTATAGATTGATACGATGCAGAAAATGTGGAACGTGCTTCGCAGCTACTAGTAAGAGATCGACAACAAACAAAATATGAGCTGTTTTCAATCATTTGTTATGGGAATACATGGAGAAAAGATCACATAAGAAAAAGGTGTTTTGCGGAATTCTCGTCTCCATCCAAATGGCTTGCGGCGGTGAGGGATCTTTTGAACTCACGGTAGTAAACACCCTGCAGAGTGCAGATATTATTCGGATTGATCTGGCCGGCGATACAAGGCAATTAAATATTGGAGATTTCACGGTGTTTCGATCGGTCTCATTGGGTACAAATATTCTCTCGGTTGAAGGACTCTCTTGTGCCGGTACCATCCGGGACACTCTGAATGTAACCGCCGATTCGACCGTGCGATATCTGGTATCGAGAAACAGCAATACAGGCGAGTGCGAGTCCTATTCCACTTTGACCATGCCCAGGCCGGTTAATCCGGTTGGCCGATAGCTTTTTGTATAATTGTAAATTCCGGGGTCGTTCAATGGTAGGACACCAGATTTTGGATCTGGTTATCTAGGTTCGAATCCTAGCCCTGGAGTACAATAAAAGAGCCGGACGATCACCTGATCATTCGGCTCTTTTATTGTCACTTTCTGTTGTAGGATGTAAATTACAAACGATGGATTATTCTGGTGATTGCTGACGTATTGACCTGATGTGATCGAGACTACCTATGAAAGCGTCTACGACCTCTGGATTAAATTGTTTTCCTCGATCATCCCTACGGCTTTATCAATCGACCATGCTTCCTTTCAGGATGATAGACATATGACTAATAGAATTGCGATTATAGGACCTAAATATAGGGTTGAAAAATCAGTGTTTAAGAGTTCACATCAAATAATGAGACAAAGCACAAATAATACAGGGAATATGGTATTTGCATATGCAATTACACATCAAATTGGCTTAACGGATAACGTGCATGGATGGGGCAGCGATCCGCTTTTCATTAAAAAAAACTACGATAAAATAGTTATAGCTGCTGCAAACCAAATACAGCCTGCGTCTAGAAATTTTAGTCCACTATGCACGCTTAATAATTTGCTTAAAAAAGCTGATCTTCCCATTGCAGTTATTGGTTTGGGAGTGCAAGCTAACCTTAATGAAAACCTGGATGATATAGATCCAAACTCATTGAAGTTTGTACAACTGCTCAAAGATTCTCAAGCCAATATTTCCGTTCGAGGTAAGCATACAGGTACTGTTCTTGAAAAACTTGGTGTAAAGGACTATACCATAACCGGATGCCCTTCTAATTTTATTAATCCCAAAAAAATCTAGGTGTCTTACTGGAAGAAAAATTTCGGTCACTGACTTCATTGAATAACTTAATAGTTAATTGTGATGTGAAAAAGATAAAAGCTGATTTGGTTCCTCATTTGGTTCGATTTACCGAAGAAAATAATGGAACCTGGGTTACACAAGTTTTCCCAGAAATATCATTCCTACGAAATCAAGCAACTGATGCAGAAATAAAAAATTTACTGCATAGCGATAAAATAATGAAGCCTGGTAATCCTAATTTCATTTTCAGTTTTATAAAAAAACACGGTTGTTATTTCTTGGATGTTGATGCTTGGATGGAGTTTTTGATTAAGTTTGATCTTTCTATGGGGACCATGTTGCATGGTAATATGATGGCTTGGCAAGCAGGCGTTCCAGCCGTTTGGATCCCCCATGATGCCAGGACGTTAGAATTAATCAACACAATGAAATTGCCGTACATCGATAAAGAAAAATTTACCGATGAAAAAAATGTGATTGAGACATTGAAATACGCAAATTTTGATGGGGAAGCTTTTGATAAAAGAAGAAAAGAATTAATTTTAATATATCTCGAATTTTTAAAACGATCAGGAATTCAAATAAATGATGAGTGTTCATGGATGCTTTCGTCGTGAGGAATTCAAGTAAATGATGGGTTTTATGGACACTTTCGTCGTGTGTCAATTTAAAAGGACACCCAGTGCGCCGAGCTCGGCTATTTAAAAGGACACCCATATTAAATTTAAAGCAGCAATACCCATCAGCCGCATTAAACGCTGAACTCGTTTACGATTAATATCATAACCTTCCTCATAGCATCGCTTCATGGTCAGGGCATCAAACACATCCGCCACACTGGGTATACGTGCTTCAACTGGTATTTCTTCACTGCCTATGCCATGGGGGTATCCCTTGCCGTCCTGCCGTTCGTGATGTGATAAGGCAATACTTGAAGCCAGATCCAGCGTGGGGGATTGACTAAGAATCGCGGCCCCATTCACCGTATGCAGTTTCATCGCCTCAAATTCATCATATGTTAGTTTCCCTGGTTTCTTCAAGATATCCGGATGGATCGTCACTTTCCCTATATCATGCGTGGTCGAGAATTGGGCTGATCGATAGATCTCATCCTCTGTGTGCCCCAGTTGCTTCGCTATGGCAGAAACATAGGAACTGACACGCTTTATATGATGACCGGTATCGCTATCATTCGATTCAGCTGCTTTGGACAGCACGGTGACGAGGTCAAGATAGGCTTGTTTTACATCCTGATGGGCCGTCTGAAGGGCAGTGAGCGCACTGGTCAGCTGCTCGGTTCTCTGAGAGACTTTGGTTTCCAACTCCTCTTGATAAGCCCTGAATTCCATTTGTAGACGACGATGTCCCAGACATTTTTCAATGACCACATTCAAGGCATCAAATTGTACTGGTTTAAGGAGATACTCATTGGCCCCATGTTGCATTACCTAGATGGCTATTTTCAGGTCACCCACGCCGGTGATGACTACAATGCCGATGTTCGCATCCTGGCGGCGGGCACGTTCAACCAGTTCAATGCCATTCATTTCCGGCATAAGGATATCGGTGATCAGAACCGAAAATTGTTCCTGGCGAAGCATCTCAAGAGCAGCGTGGCCATTGGCGGCAGAAGCAGGTTCATACCCCAGCATCTTCAATAGCCCTCCGATGACTTCACGGACTGAGGGCTCATCATCTACAAGAAGCATTTTATGACTCATTCGGCTGTCCTGTTAATGATTACAGAAAGATCCATGAATTGGATCGGCATAAGAAACTATATCCTTTAGAGATTTTTATTACCCGCATTTAGAAAATCAGGCAAGGCTCCTTTAATTCGGTTTCATTATCGTAATAAGGTCATGCGTTTGGTGGTTGTAAATCCCGTCTCCGTATTCATTCTATATAAATAAATACCACTGGCCACTTGATGTCCATGCTGATTTTTCCCGCTCCATACAGCCGAATATAAGCCGGGAATATGCATCGCCTCCACTAAAGTGGCGATCTCCTGGCCGAGTAGATTATAAATCGTGATGGTAATATGAGTCTTAACCGGTACCTCGTAAGAAATCTGAGTGGCGGGATTGAAGGGATTGGGGCGGTTTGGAGCAAGGGCAAAAGAAGGAGGATCATCCTGAACAAGAGTTGAAGTAGTGATGATCTCGACAGGTACCGATCGAGCGAACCGGTCGACTGCAGTTACACGGGGAATATGAATCTCCATCTGGCGAAGAATATCATGATCAAGGTAGACCGGCAAAAAGGCGATCGTATGTTTTCCAGCCGGGATAGCAGAACCATCCAGACTGTAGATCACTACTTCTAAAACATCATCTTCCCTATGGACCATCATGACCATGTGATCTATTAGATCAGCGAGATACGGCGTACCCCCATTCATACCTGTGGCGTTATACGAGATGGAGAGATGCAAGCCAGCAAGCGGATGATCCGTTTGTACCGTAACAGGCATCAACCGGATCCCCGATTCATTTCGAGATCCCATGTCTAATGAGATACGTACCGGATCGGACGTAACCACGCTTAGCGGTTTATGGCTAATGCCTAATATTCTATTAACCATATTGACCACATCAAGGATATTTAATATCCCATCATTGTTTGCATCGGTTGTAAAAAATGAAGCTGTTCCATTTGTTGGTGGCGTTGATTTTCCAATGATTTGTCGAACCAGAAGAATGATGTCCAGAACAGATACGGCGCCATCACCATTAAGGTCGGTGCGTCGAATGGCTGCAGCCAGAAGCGGGATCACCACCACCGGCTCATCAGGATCATCACTTGCGATTTGCAGCGTATCCAGAAAGGTGCCCGTCACCGAAGAAAAAAATGAAACCGTGAGAGCCGCACTATCGCCAGGGGAGAGGACAGCAGAGGTCGGATCGACGGTGTACACATCGATGGTGTGCGTAATATTACTAATCGTTAGAGATGCAGACCCGGTGTTCTTTATCGTTATTTCCTTGTGGGCTGCCACCTCAATTTCCACGCCTGAATAATCAAGCGAAAGTATATCCACCGTAAGATCTGGTTCTACCAGAGGCGGCGCGATATGCCCCCACCATGTACCCCAGTGATCAGACCCTCCCAATGGGGTGGCTGCATATTGCTGAATCGTCCACATCGAGGTGTCATTGGTTGGATCAACGACGGTATTACTATAATCCCCCCAACGATTACGATTGGTACCAAAGGTTTTAAAATAGATGGACTCCCCGCTTTTTAGAATCGTATTTTCCTGCAGGGTGTTAATGGGATCATCTCCATTTCGAAAAGCAAAATTGGCGGAGGCGTATTGGTTTACCGAAAAAGAAGAATATCCGATCAGGACAGCATTGTATTTATTTACGGCGATGGATGGAAACGCATAGAATAACGTGCCGGTAGGATCATCAAGACGTCCACGTTGGAGGATGGCGCCGGCCGGATCTAATTGCCACCATTGGATGGCGCTTCGGGTCTCTAATGTGCCGGGTGGCAGAAAGATGGTGTGGACGGTCCATAGAGAACCATTTCGGAAGACGGCATTCTGAAGCCGGGCATCGTTGGTCATGATTTTTAACGAGGACCCGAGTTGCGGAGCGAAGTTATTTTGGGTTGTTTCATCATCCCAAACCTCTGTAATAGCCGGTATGGCTGTTCCCGGGGTATAGGTCTCCGAACCCACCGGACCGACGATCGTGCTCATGCGTAGTTTATTTACATGATTATAATTCTCGTCCGGCACCCACTGTTCGACTAAATACATCGTCGTCAACGTATCATCATAGGTGATGGCCGGGGTCTGTGTAAAGCCTGCGTCATCTTCAAACAAGGTAAAAAGACCGATTCCTGCCGCATAAAGATCCGCCTTGTTAAACGCATAGATCTGTGATCCGTTAAAATGACTGCCCGAGATAGAAAACATATTCACCTGAACCACAACCCAATCCTTATTATATCCGATACTGGGATAATCCGCCCAGGATATATTGGCAGCGTCCGCATCTATCCGATATATATTCCAGTTGCCGGTTGGGTCACTTGTTTGGGATACGCCGATCAATACCGATGAAGTGGAGGCTGCCGGATCTGCCATGGCCGTTACCATCCACCGTCCCGCCATATGATCATAAAGGACTTTCGGGTCAAACGTTCGGCTATTAAAAAAGCCGGACCAGAAAGTATCAAGGGTCACCGTATTGATATTGGCTCCATTTCGATCCTGAATGCGTACTTCCGTATTCAACATAACCATCAGGTGATTGGGACCTACCGCACCGTGTGTATCGGGCGGTATGGATGTACCATCATCACCAAGGGCTGAGAAGTTTGAAATAAGGGTAGGCGGCTCACCGGCGAATGGAACAGGGACAAGCTTGTTGGGTGATGGAGCGATCCCATTTCCGTTAGATTCTGATGTAGGATTGGAACGTTTAAGCGGCGGATGCACAGCCTTAGGCTCTGTAGCTGGTACATGGGAATTGAGTTTTGGTTTAAGATAACGGCCGAGATTAAGGATTTTACGCTGAGTGGCTATTCCGGGCATTCCACCTGTACTAGTCTGGAAGGCCAGCGATTCACCCTGGATGAGGATTAAGCATAATCCAACAATGGTATGGTAAAATATAAGGGTAGAAAGAATCCGTCTCATCAATAAATCCACCAGTAAAAACGTGGGCGGTGATCTATTCCCTGTCTGTCAGAGGAAATAACGACCTGGAAGAAGGATACACCAAACCCATCCATATCGTCGTGATCTCTGTCACTATTCAACCACACCCGAGAGTAATACATTGAACGATTTATTTCTGCATGGCCAGGAATAAGATCATAACGGACAGGATGGGCAAGAGCTTGCCGGCCATGAGCATCCCGTATTCCTGCTGATCCAGAATTCGAGGATTTTATCCGTGTCTTCGCTCCGGGAGAGTATCGTGACAACTGGAAATAATAAACAGAATAAAAAAGACAAGAGGTCCCATGCTGATATATTGCATATTCTATTGCTATGTTGTATAAATAATGTTAAGATATCAAGTCGGAAGTGTGAGGATCCACTGCGTTACATTGTAGAGCCTTGACCCGATGGTGTCAACCTGAAATGAGTTGAAAAAAATGGTGCTATCCCCAGCAGAACGAAAAAATGGCCGCTTATCGAAAAACAAGCTCACTCTGGCGTTAAGGGCATTATCCGAGGTTGGTTATGTTGTTATCGAAGGCGCGATTCCAGGAGACTTTATACATGAAACAAAGCAAGTCTGCAACCGAACCTTACATCGATATTTAAAGAAAGAAGAAAATCGACTACATTGTATCGATGACAGGGCGGGGCATGTAGGCATGTCAGCCCCCTGTAAAATGCCGTTTATGGATGCCCAAATCATCGAGAATTCATTCGCTATGCAAATCTTACATGAAGCAATGGATGGCGATTTTTTCTGTACTTTTTATAATACGAATACGGCCTGGCCGGGCTCGGGCGTACAGCGGATTCATAGAGATACCAAACAATTATTTCCAGGGTTGCCTTTTTCACTGCCCATACACATGGTGGTGGTCAATATTCCGCTGGTAGATTTTACCATAGAAAATGGGGCCACGGAAGTATGGCCGGGCAGCCATCTTATCTGTGATGATCAGAATGAATCCAGAATCAATGCGGAACGAGCCCAAACGCTGCCATCAATTCGGACGGTTATGCGGGCAGGGTCTGTGGTCGTCCGGGATATGCGTATGTGGCATCGGGGCATGCCGAATAGGACAGATACGATTCGAACGATGTTAGCGCTTGTGTACTTCAGAGGGTTTCTAAACCGGGATAGTCAGTTGACTATCCCACGATCCAGCTGGGATCAAATGACCAAACAATCAAAGCATCTATTTCGGTTTAATAAAATAGGGAGGTAGGACCCCGTCAGTTATTAGCAAAATAGCGACGTGTTTCAGCCGCCACCACACCGGATAGGAAAATAAGCCCGATCAGGTTAGGCACAGCCATCAGGCCATTCATGACATCGGATATCGCCCATACCAGGTCTAATTGAGCCACGGCCCCGATACCGACAAAAAGACAAAAAACCACCCGATAAGGCATGGCCACTTTATCACCAAATAAATAGACGATCGACTTTTCTCCGTAGTAACTCCATCCCAACACCGTAGAATAGGCAAAAAGTACCAGTCCAACCGCCACGATATACGCACCGAATTCTCCTGGCAACCCTGTGGAAAAAGCCACAGCCGTCAAGGCAGCGCCGGTTTCGCCGGATGTCCACATCCCTGATCCAATGATAACAAAACCGGTAATGCTACAAACAATCAGCGTATCAATAAATGTCTGCGTCATCGAAACCAGGGCCTGGGTAACCGGGTCTCTGGTTTGGGCCGCTGCTGCTGCTATTCCCGCACTGCCGAGGCCCGATTCATTTGAAAACACCCCGCGAGCCACCCCGAACCGAACCGCCTCTCTGACCATGGCGCCGGCAAACCCACCGGCTGCAGCCGTGGGGGTAAATGCCTGAGTAAAAACCAGCTCAATGATGGCGGGAAGTGTATCAATGTTAATAAGAATAGCGGCAATCCCAGCAGCCATATAAAGAACAATCATTGCTGGGACGATTACACTGGTCACCCGGCCGATACTTTTTATTCCTCCGATGATAACGAGGGCCGTTGCGATCATCAGAATGAGCCCGGTAATCCAGGTAGGCACGTTGAACGTGCTTTCAAGGACGGCTGCTACTGAATTGGACTGCGTCATATTTCCGATGCCAAATGCCGCGATGGAGGCAAAAACGGCGAAAACAGCGCCCAGCCATTTCCACCCCAACCCATTGGCGATATAATACATGGGGCCGCCGCGCATACGACCACCGGCGTCGGTCTCTCTATATTTTACAGCGAGTAGGGCCTCGGAATATTTGGTCGCCATCCCGACGAGGCCGGTCATCCACATCCAGAATAATGCCCCCGGTCCGCCAGATGCGATGGCCGTGGCTACCCCGGCGATATTTCCTGTTCCTACGGTGGCGGCCAGGGCCGTCATCAGTGCCTGGAAGTGACTGATATCACCTTCTGCCCCTTCTTCTTTTCGTTTGACAAAGGCCAGATATAACGAATGAAATATCGCCCGAAATTGTACGCCTTTTAACAGAAAGGTCAGATATAATCCGGTCCCGACCAGAAGGACCAGCATCGGAGGACCCCAAACCTGAGCGCTGACGGCATTGACTATTTCGAGCAGGCTTTCCTGCATAATCTATTTCCTCTGATATGAAATCACGATTTCAATAATGATGGATTGGAAGTGTCGCCAACGTATGGAGGGCCGGGAACGTTGTCAAATGCTTTTATGAATATATCGTCACGGGCACCCAGGATGCGGTAGATTTTTTCTCTGCCGGTGATACGCCAGCACCTTGGGAACTCAATATGTGGTATCACACCCTTAACAGCGGGTTCAGAGTATGCCTGAGCGGAGAGACCGATTTCCCCTGTATCTTCGACGAACGGGTGGGACTGGCACGCAGTTATGCCCGCGTGGAGGGGGTACTCGACTACGACACCTATGTGGAAACGATCCGTGAGGGACGCAGCTACGTCTCCGACGGACGGTCCCATATCATCGACTTCACCATTAACGGCCTGGAACTGGGCAAGCAAGGCAGCGAGGTATCCCTGGAGAAGGCGCAGACAATACGGATTACGGCCAGGGTGGCCGCCTATCTTCCACCGGAGCAGGATGAAACCGGCGCCCTCATCGCGTCAAGAAAGGTGTATGAGCAGCCCTACTGGCATATTGAACGCGCCCGCGTCGGCGCCACCCGCAAGGTTCCGGTGGCGCTTATCGTCAACGGATTCCCTGTGGAAACACGGGAAATAACGGCCGACGGCGGGTGGAACGGGTTGACGTTCACCTATCCTGTTCAGAAATCGAGCTGGGTGGCACTCAGGGTAATGCCCACCGCCCATACGAATCCGATCTTCGTACTTGTGGATGGTAAGCCTGTACGGGCTTCAAAACGCAGTGCCGAATGGTGCCGGCAAGCGGCGGATCAATCCTGGCCCATGAAGTCTCCTCAAATCCGTGAGGAGGAACGGAACGACGCTGAAGCCGCATATAACAGGGCACGCGAAGTATACGACCGTATTATCCAGGAGGCAACGAACAACTGATTTCGAAAACAATACCTTAAGATGCCGAAATGATGGCCATAGTCTTGGCGGACAAATTGCGGTCCGGTGTGAATCACCTTTGGGATACCATGCTCAGCGGCAGCTTTCATGCATTCCAAGTCGGCCATGACAAGATATCGTATTAAGAGCATGTTCTCTGAAAGAAGTCAGCCATGCTGCCATCTGCGAATCGGGATTTGTGGTGGTTTAGGAAGCATCATTTATTTTCTTCACATAAATTTTTTGTATGATCCAGTGACATTCCTGCTTGATGTTATATATAATTATCATTATTGTTAAATTAACTTCAAGTAGTAATTGTTAAATTAACTTCAAGTAGTATAGGAATCTATGTCGAAATTAATAAGAATCCCAAAGAGGATGTCAGGTCAGGAAGGATTTTCTGCATGTCAGAGATTCGGATCGCCATAATCGGCGCAGGTGGAATGGGCAATCATCATGCTAGGGAATTAATGCAGCGAAGCGATGTACGTGTCGTCGCTATGTGTGATACGAGTGAAAATGCCATGGACCGGCTCTCTGAGACGCTGGGTGCTTCTTCAAATGGGGCCAATCGATTTAGTAAGTTAGAATCATTACTGAATACAGAGGAACTGGACGGGGTGGTTATCGCTACCCCCCACACAGAACATGCCTTCCAGGTGCGAGCCTGTCTTACAAATGGCCTGCATGTCCTGGTGGAAAAGCCCATGGCAACCACCGCAGCGGATGCGCGGGGCTTTATCAAATATGCGGAAGAGGCGGAAAAGATACTTGCAGTCGCCTATCAACGTCACGGAGAAGGAAAATTTATCAAGGCCCGCGAATTGTTACACTCAGGTATCATCGGAGATGTGCGGCTTGTGCATGTGATTATAGCGCAGGATTGCCTGAGCGTGTTTCAACCAGGCGCCTCCTGGCGTGCTGATCCGGCATTATCCGGTGGCGGCCATTTCATGGATACAGGCAGTCATATCAACGATATCCTGTTATGGACCACCGGCCTGGAACCAAAATGTGTTTATGCAAATATTAACAAGGAAGGCACGCTGGTTGATGTCAATACGTCTATCTCCGTAGAATTTACAACGGGGGCGGTGGGCTCCCTGTCATATACCTCTATGTCTCCCGAATGGCGTGAAGAGTTCACCTATTACGGTTCAGAGGGTATGATGCGCTTCGGGGCTACTGAGCCGCTCTATGTTCATCGCAAGGGCGATGATATCATGTTGCCAAGGGCCCCGGGGAGGGGTAGGTCACCTGCACAGAATTTCATAGACGCTATTCTTGGACTGGCAGAGGTCCAGGCGCCCCCGATATGTGGTTTGCGGGTGGCACAACTTACTGAAGCGACATATAAATCGGCCCAAAGCGGTTTACCCGAAGAAGTAGGGTAAATTAAGACAAGTTTCCATGGTTGATCTGATTGTCATCGAATAATCATGTTGCGATCCCACTTATTATTGTTATCATTTCTTGCAATCGGCCTCATTGGAGACGCAGCGAAGCTATATGCCCAGGATGCAGGAAGAGATCAAAAGATATATTATATTATTTCAGAAGAATGCTTAATGGGCTTCATGGATCGAAGCGGTAAGGAGATTATTCCGCCCAGATACCTTGGTGTTCGTGATTTTTCAGAGGATCTTGCTGCCGTCCAGGTCAGACGCAATCATTGGGAATTTATTCATCCAGCAGGAGAATTAGTCATCGCTGCGGAATTTAAAGATGCCCGGGATTTCAGCGAAGGGATGGCTGGATAGCCAACGGCGGAAAATCAGGATATATCGATTTAGATGGGAATCTCGTGGTGAAAATGGATTATGAATTTGAAACACCCGAAGTGTGTGGCAATTTTATCGAGGGCCGCGCTTTTGTAATCAAATTTTTTTTTATTTGGTTTAATAGATAGAAATGGCAAATGGGTGGTCAAAAATAAATATCATATGGTGGCGTCTTACCAGGATGGTATCGCCTGTGTTGAACTTGGTTTGCGACGTAAAAAAATAGGATATGTCGGTTTGGATGGAAAGTTTTTTAGAAAACTGAAATAGAAATGGATAGGATATGACAGATCAAAATGTAGATGTTTGTTCCATATTTATACATGGTAAATGGGTAACCGCCGAAACCGAGAGAACAGAGGCAGTGTATAACCCATCGGACGGAAACATCATCGCAAGGACTCCTATGTGCGGCAGCCAGGAAGTGGATATGGCCGTTCGTTCCGCCCAGGCTGCCCTGCCGGATTGGTCCGAGACACCGGTCGTGGAACGGGCGCGCCTGATGTTTCGTTATGTTCACCTGCTCGAAAAACATTTTGAAGAACTATCTCAACTCGTCACCAGGGAACATGGAAAAACCCTGGAAGAATCACGCGGTTCCGTACGACGGGGGATTGAAGTAGTCGAGTTCGCCTGCGGAGCGCCCAGCATGCTCATGGGCGACTCCATGGAACAAATCGCATCGGGGATCGATTGCGATACCATTCGACAACCGGTCGGCGTTTGTGCTGGTATCACCCCATTTAACTTCCCGGCCATGGTGCCCATGTGGATGTATCCCATAGCACTTGTGTGCGGAAACACATTCATATTCAAACCTTCTGAAAAAGTGCCTTTAACCGCCATGCGTTTGATCGAATTATTGGCTGAAGCCGGATTGCCGGAGGGGGTTTTGAACCTGGTCCATGGTGGTGTGGATGTCGTAAATGGCCTGTGTACTCATCCAGGTATCGATGCGGTCTCTTTCGTCGGCTCGTCTCCTGTGGCGCATCATGTTTACCAGACTGCTACCGCTCATGGTAAACGGGTACAGGCAGCAGGGGGCGCTAAAAATTACATGGTTATCTTGCCGGATGCCGATCCGGAATTTACCATAGACGCAATCATCCAATCAGCATACGGATGCGCCGGTGAACGCTGTATGGCGGGAAGTATCGCCGTCGTAGTAGAAAAAGCCGCGAACCGTGTGCTCCCCGATTTGAAAGAGGCGCTGGATGAAATGAAAGTGGGGCCTACAGATCGGGATCCCTCCGTAGAACTGGGGCCGGTTGTGTCACAACAACACCTTGACAAAGTCCAATCGTATATCGAATCCGGTATAGCCGCCGGTGCAGAATTATATAGAGACGGTCGTCATGTACATGTGCCTGAAACTCCCCATGGTTTTTACATGGGCCCTACGATATTTGATCAAACCCATTCGGGCATGCAGATCATACAGGAAGAAATCTTCGGTCCTGTACTGTCCGTGATACGGACTGACGACCTTGCTGCTGCCATTGAGACATGTAATGGGAGTGGATTCGGCAATGCGGCGGTACTATTTACCAATGATGGTAAGGCGGCGAGAACATTTAAACATCAGGTCAGCGCTGGTATGATCGGCATCAATGTCGGAGTACCTGCGCCGATGGCATTTTTTCCATTTTCGGGATGGAACGGCTCATTTTTTGGTGATCTCCATGTCCAGGGTAAAGAAGGGTTTTATTTTTATACCCGACAAAAGGTGACGATGAGTCGCTGGGCGTAGTATTCCAATTAACGGTTGTCTAAGAGAGGGTGCCACTCCATGTCAAAACCGGAAGTCTATATACTGAAGAGAAATATAACGGGGATTTTAGAAGATCGAGATTTTGAAGAGTCAGCTCGCGAAATCATGCAGGTTATTCATGTCCAGTCTGATGGTCGGGATGTGATGATGAAACCCAACGTGACAGCCGGGGCGCCCCGAAACAGCGGTATCGTGACACACCCCTCATTCGTTGGTGGCTTGGTGGATTATTTTGTCAAAGATTGTGGTCATTCTCCCTCAGATGTTTACGTTGGGGAGGCATCCAGCCGAAACACTTCTCCTGCACATCGGGATCTTAACTGGGCACGAAGTGGTTACACGGAAATGGCCAGGGAAAAGAGGGTTCCCCTGATCGAATTGGCTGATTATGGTAATGCCCGGATCACACCCGGCAATACCGTTCAATTACATAATATCGGTATATCCAGGTGGGCGGCTGATGATCACATTTTTTATATTAATGTACCCAAATTAAAAACACATAATTTAGGCGTCGTCACGCTCTGTGGTAAAAATCAACAGGGGATTATGATCCCTGTGGTGGAACGGCACCTCTGTTCAGACGCCTGGAATGTAACCTTCGGAAGAGATTCAAAAAGGCAAGGACGGGAATGGATGGGGGTAGAAGATCACGAAGCCTGGCAGCGGGCCATCGCCCATATGCATTGGGATGTCTATCTGGCCTGCCAACCTGATTTTAATATTGTTGAGGGGATCATGGGGCGTGATGGGAATGCCTTTTACCTCGGTCGTAATTTCACCACCGGCCTTGTGATCGCCGGCTACCATATGCCGAGTGTGGACGTGGTGGCTTCTTACCTGATGGGCTTTACTATTGACAATCTGGTCTACTTACAGGTGGGTGTAGAACGCGGGATATGTCCGGAGCATATTGAAGATATAGATATATTTTCCATGATGGATGGGGATAAAAAGAAAATCGATTCCCTCTCACCGTACCGTGCTGACCCTACATTTGAAGTGTATCGAGACATCCCTGCCGATTATCCAAAAAAAGCCCTCTTTGATGAATACGACCCCAACGCCGAAACCTTTCAGATTTCTGCGTGAGGCGGTTTATCTGTTGCCTACATACGAAATGGAAACCCCACTTTATTTATCCTTATTAAACGCCCAATCTCGAGTATTTCCCCGTGGATTTTTGCCGCCTGGAGATCCGCTGATCCGATTGCCGCATCCATTTGAAACCTGGGAGCAGACCGCTGATGTGCTTCCCAAATTGGCGTTGTCCAGGTATATCCGGTCGGCCCTTGAAGACCTGCCTCCATTTCAAGTTCAAGCGCTCCAGACATTAGAAGAATTTGAACGGGCTATGAGCATGCTGTCGTTCATGGCCAATATGTATGTGTTTGCCCCGGACCATCCTGTGGCGTCAGGCATCCCTGCCAATTTAGCCAGAGCATGGTATCAGGTCGCTCATAGACTCGACCGCCTGCCTATGATGACCTATGCCTCTCAGGTTATGTACAATTGGAAAAGGATACATACCGATGATCCGATCGAAGTGGGTAATCTGACCATGATTTCGAATTTCCTGGGTGGGATGGATGAGGAGTGGTTTGTTACCGTTCACATACACATTGAAGCGGTTGCCGGTCGGGCGCTAGGTGTTATCATGCCTGCACAGAAGGCGATTGTAGAAGGCAATATCGATCAGATTGTTCATTCCCTTAAAGATCTATCACAAACCCTTCGAGAGATGCATGGTATCCTTCTTCGCATGCCGGAAAGATGTAACCCTGAAACCTACTATCATCGCATCCGTCCATACATGTTCGGCTGGAAGAATAATCCTGAACTCCCTGAGGGAATGATCTATGAGGGCGTCGAGGCCTATGACGGAAAACCCCAGCAGTTTCGCGGGGAAACCGGTGCGCAAAGCAGTGTGATTTATGCTTTTGATGGCTTTCTCGGTATTGAGCATGATTATGATGAAATGCGGGCTTATTTGTATGAAATGCGAGATTATATGCCTGTACAGGATCGACGATTTATTGAGGCCGTAGAACAAGGTCCTTCATTACGAACATTTATCAGGGATCATCAGCAGGAAGGGGCGTTACTTAAAAAGGCATATAATGAGAGTATCGAGGCCCTGTATGAGTTTAGAAAACTTCATATCGAATATGCGACGTTGTACATTGTAAAACCAGCCCATCATGAGCAAAAAGGGTCCGTAGGAACAGGTGGCACGCCATTTACTGTATATCTAAAAAAGCATATTGATGAAACATTAAGCCACAGATTCAAATAACCCGGTGACTATCATAACGCTATTATAACGAAGAGATTTTATATGAGTCGAATCATTAAATTATATGGCCCGAGGGATATTCGATATGAGTCATATAATCCGCCCGCCCTGGGATCCCACGATGTCCTTGTACGGAGCCTGATCGGAGCGATCAGCAGCGGTACGGAGTCTGCCTGGTATTTTGGAACAGATCCACAGATGGACCCTGGTTTCCAGCCGGTCCGTTTCGAACATGCTGGATTTCCTCGTATGTTGGGGTACGAGAAAGTGGCAAAAATTATCGCCATGGGGGCGTCTGTCCAGGTTCTTCATGTCGGTCAGCGAATCATCGCAAGGTTCGGACATGGAGAAGAATATGTCGTCCCGGCATCAAAAGCAACCCCTGTACCGGACGATATAACGAATGAACAGGCCATTCTATCTGTTTTAATGTGTGTCACCACACATGGGATTCGACGATCCAGGCTTTCTCTGGGGGAAGATGTGATGATTACCGGCGCGGGACCACTCGGTTTGTTAACCGTGATCGCCGCCAGGCAGGCGGGCGCCAGCCGGATTATCGTGAGTGATTTATATGAGAAAAAATTGAATATGGCTCGTCAATTTGGTGCGGATGAAACCTATAATCCAGATGACGGTCCCGTTGCAGAAAGAATAATGGACGCCCATGGTCCTGGATGTATTGATGTGGCTTTCGAGTGTACCTCGTCCTACAAGGCCCTTACCGATGCCACCATGGTGCTTCGCCGTAATGGGCGGGTCTGCGTTATTTCACAGTTGAAAGGGGCCTATCCCGAATATCCGGTGTTCGGTATGGATTTTCATCTGGGGGAACTGGAAATGATATCCTCTGATGGCGGATGGGATGCAACCAAACATGCCAGATGGTATTTCAACGCCATAAGAAGAGGTGTGATTAAACAGATCGAATCGATGATTACCCACCGGATTCATTTTGATGAGGTCGAAAAAGGATTCGACCTGCTTGAGCATCATCCGGATGAGGTGGTAAAGATTATCGTGGATTACTGATGCAATACGAATTTCCGAGGTGCCACACCTTAAACCAACCGTTATTGAAGGCTCACCGAAGCAAGCTAGAGGGCCGCCGTTTGCGTGAAATACCGCAAACCATGCGCATCGATATGCGGTTCATTGATCCAGGTATTGTAATTGATGTAATCTACGATAGATGCCGTCCTGCAACATCAGATCATCATGTGTTCCTTTTTCCCTGAGTTTCCCCTTGTGCAACACGATGATAATATCTGCGTTACGAATCGTGGAAAGCCGATGAGCGATAACAATGGACGTTCTTGAGGTCATTAATCTTTCTACGGCATCCTGAATCCATAATTCAGTCTCCGTATCTACATTGGCTGTCGCTTCATCAAGAACGAGTATGTCCGGTTCGGCCGCCAGGGCTCTTGCAAAAGCGAGGAGTTGTCTCTGGCCTGAAGAAAGGGTGCTGCCCCTCTCGGTGAGTTGATGGGTATATCCTTCCTTCAGACGGTCAATAAAACGATCTGCATTGACATCATGCGCCGCCTGCCTGATACGGTCTTCCGACAGGGCATTATCGCCAAATCGGATATTTTCTTCAATGGTACCTGAAAAGAGAAAGACATCTTGTTGAACCACCCCTATCCTCTTCCTGAGGGATTCTATGTTCCATTCATGTATATCCACATTGTCTATCAGGATTTGCCCTTTTTGAATCAGGTAAAATCCCGCAAGCAGACTGATAATGGTCGTTTTTCCTGATCCTGTCGCACCAACAATCGCCACACTCTGGCCGGGCTCAATAGTAAATGAGACATCTTTGAGTACCCAATCTTCCTCATTATATGTAAACCATACCTGCCGGAATTCGATACGTCCCTCTATTTTATCTTTCAATAAATCGCCGCCGACCGGCTCCGGCTCGGTATCGAGCAATTCAAAAATGCGCTCTGCTGAGGCCATTGAGGATTGGAGAATGCCATATCTTTCGGCGATATCCATAATCGGCCAGAAGAACCGGGGGATATATTGCAACATGGCAACCAGGATGCCCCAGTCCATTTGAGACCGGATGACATCGCTGCTGCCATACCAGATGACCAGTGCGGTGATGGCTGAACCGATGAATTCGGTGATGGGAAAAAAAAGGGAGTAATAATAAGTCGCTTCCAAATTGGCATGGAGATAGTCCGTATTCACCTCGTCAAATTTCTTTCTATTCCGATGTTCTTTGTTGAAAAGCTGGACAACAGCCATACCGGATATGTTTTCTTGAAGAAATGTATTCAGTCTGGCCAGATGTCTGCGTGCCAGGCGAAAAGCGCGTAGCAATCTACTCTGAAACCAGAAGGTAATGTAAAATATTACAGGAAGAGTTAAACAGGTAATAGTGGCTAATTCCGTATTCATGTAAAACATATAGCCGATGATCGCGATCACGGTAAATAAATCACTGAAGGTAGCCACAAAACCCTCGGTAAACAACTCATTCAGCGCATCGACATCATTCGTATTTCGGGTCATCAGGCGCCCAATCGGCATCCGGTCGAAAAACTTAATAGGCAATCTCTGGGTATGGGCGAATATAGCCGCTCGAATGTCATACATCGACCATTGGCCGGCCATTTTGGTGATAAAACGTTCAAAATAATTGGTAATAAATTGCAGGATGAGAAACAGAAAGAAGAGAAAGATGATATCGTTCAATCCATCCAGGTTGCCAATGAGGATATAATCGTCAATTGCGATCTTGGTAAGATAGGGCGTGGCCTGTCGAAAGAAAGCAGTTCCGAGAATAAGAATAAACGCAAGTGAGACCCACCAGAGATATGGCTTCAGATACCCGATGAGCCGCCAGAGTAATTTAGCGTTTAACGGTTTTTCGGTTATTTCTTCATCCTGGTAGGATACTTGGGACATAGGCGTTACATTTCCCCTAATTCATCTCTCATCTGTTGCTGTTGATACATTTCCGTATAGATACCGTTGAGATGAATCAATGTATCATGCGTACCCTGCTCAACAATACGACCCTCGTCGAGCACGATAATGTGATCAGCATCTTTTACCGTGGATATTCTATGGGCAATGATGATGGTTGTCCGGTCAGCCATCACCTCCCGAAGTCCGTCTAATATTTCATCTTCCGTGTGGGTATCCACACTCGCCATCGCATCATCTAAAATGAGTATCTTCGGGTTACGAATAACAGCTCTGGCCAGCGCCGCACGTTGTTTTTGCCCGCCGGAAAGGGTAACCCCACGTTCGCCCATCATGGTATCAAAGCCATCTGGAAAATCCGACAGGTCTTTGGATAATTGTGATATCTCCGACGCAGTAGACACCTCGGTCGCCGTTGCATTTTCAATCCCCATAGCGACATTTTCGAATATCGTATCAGAAAATAAAAAGGTGTCCTGCTGGACAAAGCCGATGGCGGCCCTGAGGGTAGGCAGATCAATGGTTCGTATTGGTATCCCATCGATCAGCAGATCTCCCTTTGCGGGTTCGATCATACGGGGGATGAGGTTGGCAAGTGTGGTCTTCCCCGCCCCGACCCGACCGACCACGGCCAGGGTGCTCCCTGCCGGTATGACCAGATTGATATCATTTAAAATAGGCGTTTTATCATAATCGAAATGTAAATGACGAAATTCGATATGTCCTTTTATATCGACGTCCTTTTTAGCTTCCGGTATGTTTGTGATCTCCGGTTTGGTTTCAAGTACGGCATTGATCCGTTTCATCGATGCCACGCCACGCTGGTACCGGTCTATCATCCATCCGAGAGTGATCATTGGAAAAACCAATCGGGTGAGATAGGCGTTGAAAGCTACGAATTCTCCCAGCGTCATTTCATCTCTTATAATTTCGCCACCGCCGACCCACAGTACGATTAATAAGGAAGCGCCACTGATGAGAAACATAAAGGGATAAAACAGACTCTGCACATTAATCAGGACTTTATTTTTCTGGAGATAATCTTCATTTAAATGTTTGAAGAGTTCAATTTCCTGTTTTCTACGCACAAAGGCTTTCACGACCCTGATTCCGGCCAGATTCTCCTGTATCCGGGCGCTGATGGTCGAAAACTGTTCCTGTATGTCACGAAACCCGATATTTATTTTCGCAGCGACACGGTTCATCACAAGGGCAAGAAGCGGCATGGGCAGGATAGCATAGATGGCTAACTTCCAGTCGATCGTCGCCATCACAACCAGGCTTAATGGAAAGGCCAGCGCAGCCGTGACAATCATACGAACGCCAAATGCCAGAAACATGCGGATGGCTTGAATGTCATTGGTCGCACGGGCCATTAAATCACCCGTAGGCGTGTGATTATAAAAAGAAGGTGGTAAACGCAGCAAATGGTCGAAATAAGCAGCCCGCATGTCATATTCAACATAACGCGCCATGCTGTTCAACGCCCATCGCATCCCCATTTGCAGAAGCATCGACAGGATCGAAAGGAGAACAATATAAACGGCATAATAAATAACCTCATTGAGGGCATTCTCCACCGCGATCGTATTCCCCGCCTGAGTCGCTTCATATCCCGTTTGAGCCATATCAACCGCCCATTGCAAGAAGATTGGAATGGCGGTTGAGACCAATTGAGATCCGACGAGTAAGGTCAGGCCGAGGGCGATTTTTTTTCGGTAAGGCTTAAGATAGGAGGAAAAGGGTTTAAATGGATTCAGGGTCACGCAAAGCCTCGGGAGGGGGTAATATTAAAATGGATGAACAAGATTAATGAGAGGGGTGTTAATTAACAAGGAAATTATCAAGATAAAATCATAACAAATGTATTTTTATCATTCACGATTTCATTTCATTTCCACTGCAAACTGCGTAGGTTTCGCTTCCGTCTTCACCAGAGTCAATTGGACACGTCCTAAAACGAGATTATCCTCTGTGAGCACATTAATTCGCCAATGACCGATCTGTAATTGGCGCTTCATGGAATATCCCCGCCATCCTCCATCACGTCCCCCGACCATGGGATAAGCAATACGATCTGTCGTTTGCCATTGTTTATCCGCATTCTGGAATTCCCAATGATGGATGATATTTTGACGCATATCCGTTGGAGCGAAGATCGCGGTATAACAAAACACCGTATCTCCTTCGGTATATTCAAACACCCTATCATCCTTCTTTCCAAATTCAATCAAACCGGGCTGTTTATAGCGGACGAGATATTGACCGTCATCTGTCCTTTGAACGCCACGATAAATACCGATATCTATTAAGGAGAGGGGAACAGGCGGAATCCAATTCATGCTATATAAAAACAGCAGGAATATAAAAAGAGAGAATGGCGGGACCAGGGCTTCTTTCCCCTGGTCATCAAAAAGAAAAAGATCTTTTCGTAAGATCACATACCAGATGCCGGTTGTGCAGACCAAACTGATCAGGCCGCCCAGTAAAAACATCCATACATTCATCCGGTGGGTAAGAATAGGCAGGAAAAATGTGATAAAAGTAAAACTACAGAAGAAATGTAATAGGCTGAGGATTTTTAGCTGAGAGATCTGTTTCGGTTTAAATTCATTCATTAACCAGATAAGGATCATTAAGCCTACAAACACGTAGGATTGACTGATGGAGGCACTTTTAAAATAATAGATCGTATAAGCGGATAATAAACCCCCAAGACAGAAATGGAGAATAACAAATAGTATTTCTTTTCGGGATACCATATATTCTTTTTTCAACCGACCCTGTTCAATCATCCCAATTACCATGAGGGCGCTTGCCGAAAGCAGCAAATAGCCCAGCATCTGTAGATTATCCAGCCAGAGATCAATGCGTTGCAGCGTATACGTGTCGTATGCAAAGCCGCCTATAAATGAACCGATCGGCACCACCTTTTTATGTCTGGTATGAAAAGATAAAAGACGACTGATTTGTTTTCTATACATGGGGAAGAGGATGATACCGTATCGGATCTGTGAATGGACGGTAGAATGTATGTGTGAATTTACTATGCAATGATCATAGAGTCAAAATAATGTTGATACAATCATCTGTATATATCCTTTCCGGGGTGTACCCATGACACCAATTGAACTTTTCGATTACGACATCAATGGTTATGTATATATCGAACAAGCCGTTGAATCAGGTTATCTGGAAAAGATTAACAACCGAATGGATGAGATTGAAGATCAGGTCGTAGGTGAACGGGGTGATATGGGAATCAAAGAAGATCCTGTCGCACGATTTGATGACATCATTAACCGGGAATCTAAACTTTTGCCGTTGATTGATAATCCGGTGGTCATACCCTATCTGAGAGAAATGATCGAAAAACCGAGATTAAAGTCCACATGGATTACGTTTAAATGGCGGGGCGGTGGTACGGGTTTTCATTCCAATCATACCCCGACGACCGCGCATAACTATTATCACTTCAACGGACAGATTCGGCATAATCTTTTTAATGTGTTATATGCATTCAAGGATATCTATCCAGATGGCGGTGCCTTACAGATTATTCCGGGAAGCCACAAGGCGAACTATGCTATACCGAAAGGGGAAAACATCGATCATCTGAAGATAAAAATACCGATGAAAGCAGGGTCCGTTCTCCTGTTCACCCATGATTTGCATCATGGTTCTTTAAACGAAGCAAACCAGGTTAGGAGAACGGCCATATTTACCTATTGTCCCGGTGTTATCGCTAATAGTTTTGGCGGAGATGCCTTATATGACCGACTTTTTGAAGAAGCGCCCGAGGGCAGTTGGCAGAAATATCTACTGAGAAGGCCGAATGGGTATAAAGAAACGTATCCGCAACCTGAAATGAGTGCAGGATAAACCGCCATGGAAAAGGAATCCTTACTGGTCCTACGGGGATGGAATGGCGTCTTGAATTGTTTTGGAATGCTCTCCTGTTTTAATGTTGAATGCTATTGATTTAAGGGTGAGGTAGAGATATATTGACAAAGTGAATGGCGGGTTGAATTTTTCAGCAACTATATTTTGAAATAATATATCTCAAGGAAATGCTATGGCCAGGCACTTTGACATCCCGGTGTTCTATAAAAGCAAAATCATTTCAGGGATAAAAAAAGCAAGACAGGAACAGGATCCCAAAAAAAAAGACCTTTCTCCTTCAATCTTGGATTTTGGTTCCGTCCGCTTCATATTAGCCCGGCATTTTGGTTTCTGTTTCGGTGTGGAAAATGCCATTGAAATCGCTTACAAAACTCTTGAATCTCATCCGGACAATCGGATTTTCTTTCTAAGTGAGATGATACATAATCCAAATGTCAACAGCGACCTGCAATCTCGGGGGGTACGGTTTATTTTCACGACGGATGGTACCCAGATTATACCTTGGAATGCCCTGAGATCAGACGACATCGTGGTGGTCCCGGCTTTTGGCACGACTGTGGAGATACAGGAAGAACTATCCGCCCGTGATATTGATCCATATAACTACAATACAACCTGCCCTTTTGTCGAGAAAGTGTGGAAAAGAAGCAAACAATTAGGGGACGAGGGTTTTACAATCGTTCTACATGGAAAAGCGAAACATGAAGAAACCCGGGCGACCTTCTCACATAGCATTCAACAGGCGCCGACTGTGGTGGTGTTTGATAAGCATGAAGCGATGAAACTCGCTGACATAATTCGGGAAAATTATGACCATCGTGCCTTCTTTGAAGTTTTTGGCCGTACATGTTCGGAAGGATTTGATCCGGATAGTCATCTCCAGCGTCTGGGGGTCGTCAATCAGACGACGATGCTCGCTTCGGAAACACGTGAGATAACGCGTATAATTAAACAGGCCTTGGTTGATAAATATGGGTCGGACCAGATTAATCATCATTTTGCAGATACCTCTGATACCCTTTGCTATGCCACCAATGAAAATCAGAATGCCACGTACGCGTTGATCGAACAGGGGGCAGATATATCCATTGTGGTAGGCGGATATAACTCATCAAACACCTCGCACCTTGTAGAACTATGTCAACGGTCCATGCCCACCTATTTTATAAAAAATGCACAAGAAATAGATTCCAAGGAGAACATCAAACATTACGATCTTCGAGAGCGGAATATGATGGTATCAAATGCGTGGCTTCCTGATAAACGGCCCCTTGATATCATCCTGACCTGCGGCGCCTCTTGCCCGGATGCCATGGTTGATGAAGTCTTGCTTAGAATACTCCGTTTTTTTCCTGATGCCTCAGGGGTAGAAGAAGTTATGAGGACTGAAGCCATTTTGACACCGGAAGAAACGGGGAATTAAAACCGTTTTCAGACTGGGGGACCTGTGCGAGTTTTACGCCCTATCATGTCGATCGGGGTAAACTGTTTATCCATGAAAGATTTGATGGCCATGAGTTGATAGATCCGGGTGTTGTTGCCTCATATATTGCGATGACCCGTTTTCCGGTGCCTGATGATGAGGTGCATCAGGGGACCGGTTCTTTCGGCGGTCTCATCCGGGCGGCAGATTTGATTGGTCAACTTGGTGATCACAATTACCTTCGAAAACTTCCGGCCGTTTTTTTCGGTTGATTTCCAGAGTCATATTTATAATAAACTAAACAATAATGGAGCGAACGAATTATGCAGCTTGGTGTGAGTTCGTATAGTTTTAGTCGATTGGTCCAGAGTGGAGCCATAAATCAGTTGGATGTCATTCAACTGGTAAATAACATTGGATTTGAGGTGATAGAATTTTCCGCGCTATCCTTACCCGAAGGTGAAACCGCCTTATCCTTTGCGCCTAAAATTCGTGAGGCCTGCGATGAAGCAGGATTGCCGATCGTAAATTATACGGTCGGCGCGGATTTTATTAATGGGAGTAACGGAGATTGGAAGGCAGAGGTCGAGCGTGTGAAAGATGAAGTTCGCGTGGCGCAGATCCTGGGTGCGCCCGGTATGCGTCATGATGCTACGCGAGGATTCCCAAGAGAATTCAAAGGGAAAAAGAGTTTCGATGATGCCCTGCCTATGCTGATTCCTGCCATTCGTGAGGTCACCGATTTTGCAGCGGACCTCGGCGTACGCACCATGGTAGAAAATCATGGTTTTTTCTGTCAGGATAGTGATCGCGTGGAAAAGCTTGTTAATGGCGTCGATCATCAGAATTTCGGGATATTAATCGATATGGGGAATTTTTTGTGCGTTGACGAAGATCCGGCAACAGCGATCGGTCGTTTGATACCCTATGCGTTTCATGTACATGCCAAAGATTTCCATGTTAAAACGGGTACGTCTCCCGATCCTGGAAAGGGCTGGTTTAATTCAAGAGCAGGAAATTACTTGAGGGGATCTATCATCGGGCATGGAGAAGTGCCGCTTTTATCTTGTCTCAGCATAATAAAAAGACATGAATATGACGGCGTCCTATCTATTGAATTCGAGGGCCTGGAACATCCTTCAGTCGGCCTGCGAATTGGCTTCAGTAATCTTAAGCGGTATCTACGTTTGGCTTAAACATTAACCGGGCAAGCTAAGGTTAAGGTCTGATGAGGGTAAGAATTATGAAATCCACAGGTTTGGTATTGATGTTGATGTTGATCCTGTCCGGAAACGCCAAAGGACAGGAGAACGGGCAGGAAAGGTATGCTGCGGCATTCGATTTATGGGATGCTGGAAATTATCCGGAATCACTTGAATATATGCTTGAACTGTTGAAATCCCGCGATGCCGATAAATGGTTAAAGCCCATCGCATTATTGACAGGTGAGATGTATAAGGTGGAAGAAGTCGCCGTGGATGGACGGAATATTCAATGGAGTCTCACCGGCAAGTATTTCACTTTTGATACAAATGGTCAAACGCAAATTGTGGCCCGGGATAAGGCCATTTTGAAGTCGCTTGGAGGAATTACAGCACGGCGTCTTATATTCCATCCGACCGGCGAAGAGATTGCCTATCTATTCGTAAATGATACGCCTGAGATGACCGTCACCCGGGTGGCGATGGAGAACATGCGCCGAACACGTAATTTTAGCAATTTCAGGAAGGTGCAAGACAAGCTGAATCGACTCGAATGGAACAACACTCAGATCAACATTCGAAATCTTATAACCGGAGAAGAAAACAAGATTAATACAGGGAACCTGAGTATTATGGATATCGCCTATAAGGCGGATGGCAAAGCCCTTTTTCTGACTACCGGTCCAACGCAGGATAAAAATGAAAATCAAATATATACAGTTTCCGCAACGGAACTTCCGGAACATATTTCAAATCAACCAGGTTTAAAAGGAAGGCCACAGGCTGTACCCGGAGGCCGGTATCTTATTTATTCTCTCGGACAAGACATGTTTGTCCTTCATGATCTGCGGTCTAATGAGTCCGCTACCTTTGCGGGGACCTCGCTGAATATCTCAAGCGATGGCAGCACGATTGTGTATCTGGCTCGGGATGGGGTGGACCATGTTTTACAGACCCTTCATTTATCAAATCCTTTCCCTCCTCAAACGCTTCAGAGAACATCTAATCGATTGGCCAATCCGGTCTTATCCGCTGACGGTGGTAATATAGCTTATCAAATGATGCTCCGGGAAGATTGGGAGATCTTCATCGTTAACCAGGACGGGACAGAAGGAAAACGTATCACCTACGATATACAGCACGATATATTTCCAGCATTCAAATCAGAAAACACCTTGCTGGGTATCATTGGAGAGGGCCGTCATCGTCGGTCTTTTTTGTATGATATTCGCTCTGGAGAAAGCACTCGTTTGTTTCATAATAATACGATCCGTACTATTGCACCGGAATATGAATGGGCTGTCCATCCTGACGGGACCCACATACTCATCGTTTCAGAGCGTGACGGGGATACCATATCTCCTGAGCGAGGCGTTTATCTCGTTGATCTAAATGAAGAACTACAGAAAAAAGATATCATTGCTCGGCTTGAAAAGATGATGGCCTCAGAACGGAATCTTCGTCAGCGTGGACATGACATGTTTGAAAAGATAGCAGAGGATGTACGGAACGTAATTAAAACAGCCTCTGTGAACAGGATATTCGGATATGCCCGCGATTTGCACCGGTACGGCTCAAAATACATTACCGAACCGGGGAATCAAAAGGCCATTGAATATTTAACCAATACATTACAATCCTTTGGCTATGAGGTTGAACAGCAGTGGTTTGAACCTCGGGGTGTTCGCTCAGCCAATGTTATTGCCACCCTTCCCGGGACACTGCATCCTGATCTGGTGTATGTCATTTCAAGTCACTTTGATTCGGTGAGGCGCGGTCCGGGGGCAGATGATAATACGTCCGGCACCACGGCATTGATTGAAGCCGCCAGGATTTTAGCTGATCATCCCATGCCGGCGACTATACAATTTGCGTTCTTTACCGGTGAAGAAGCCGGATTGCTCGGTAGTCGTGAGTTTGTCCGACGCGCGGTAGAAAATAAAGTTGAATTGTTGGGCGCATTAAATAATGATATGGTAGGATGGGCGAATAATCACAAGCTGGATGATACGATTCGGTACTCCAACGAGGGGATCCGTGATATTCAGCATGCGGCCGCCTTCCTGTTCACCGATCTCATTACCTATGATGCCAAATATTACAAGTCTACTGATGCGCATGCATTTTATGATGCCTATGGTGATATTGTCGGTGGTATCGGCTCTTATCCTGTCCTGAGCAGTCCCCATTATCACCAGGCTCATGATGTCCTTGAGATCATAAATCAGACGCTCGTGACGGAAGTGAGTAAAACAACCGTTGGGACCATTATGTTAATGGCATCCAGCCCCGCCAGATTAAAAGAACTACAGATCGAAGATAGGGATGGAGAAGAGATTCAGGTTCGATGGACGGCTGCTCCGGAAAAAGATATTGCCACTTACCTGGTCACCTATGGCTCTGATTCTGATCACCTGAAATCTGTTTCTGTGCAGGATTCGAGGGTAACCTTATCTGGCGTAAAACCCGGAATGGTTATTTCGGTTAAAGCCGTTAATACCAGGGATATATCATCCTGGGATTGGGTGAAAATTGTCGTAGACTGATTTTTTTGAGCACTGGCGATAATACATATTGAAGACTCCGCATACCGAGCTGAGGGGAGTCTTCGTAAGGATGGAACATCGGCTGCGACGAAGGATTATTTGGAAGTTCGATTGCCATGCGCATTGCTGTTCTTATCAAGGAGCTTTTATGAGTTCGGGTATCACAAAAACCATTCCGTCTTCCCAGGGTGTCGAGGCCCTGGAGGATCTGTACAATGGGAAATTACATGAGTTCGAATTCCACATGGCCGGTAAACCAAGTAAATTGAATTCAGGGGATTATGTATACACCATTTTTGAAGATAAGTTACATGGCCGTCTGAAGATAAAAGAACTCATATCTGGTCACATCAATCCAGCATCGGGCGCCCCCAGGACTCTCATTATGGTGAAGGCGCCCGGAGAACGTCTGCCGGAGCCCCTACCAAAAAAAGGTCACCGTGGTACACGATACTATGACGGGGAGGATTGGCCTGAATAAGTTTAGATCATAATTTACCATTTTGCCGAGAAATATTATTGTTCAGTTTACACCGAAGGTCATTATATGATTTATAGGGATTTCGGTACGACCGGATGGCGTATATCTGCTGTTGGCCTCGGTACATGGAACATCGGCAATCAGTGGGGCGCTGTCGATGATGCCACGGCCTGGTCAACAATCAGATCAGGTTTCGACCATGGAATCAATCTATTTGACACGGCTGAATCCTATGGGATTCCTAATGGGTTGTCAGAAGAGCGATTGGGCATAGGACTGGCCGGCATTCGACATCAAGTCTATATCGTAACGAAGATCGGGAATTGGGGTAAACGGACTGGGCAGGGGGTTCCACTCACGACCGTAGATATGATCAGGCTATGTATGCATGCCTCATTACATCGGCTTCGGACGGATTGGGTTGATACCGTTCTGTGTCATGATGGAACCATTGAAGATCCAACGGTTTTCCTGGAGGCTTTTGACGTATTGAAGTCAGAGGGGCGCCTGCGTACATTTGGTATATCGACAGACAGTTTGAGCGTCCTGAAAAAGTTCAACGTCCACAACACCTGCAGTGTCGTGCAGGTGAATTACTCTCTTCTTAATAGAGCACCTGAAGCCCAGCTACTCCCCTATTGTGAAGAGCATGGTATTGCGGTCATGATCCGCGGACCCTTGGGTATGGGACTACTCTCCGGGCGTTACTCGAAGGAGACGGTCTTTTCTGATGATATAAGGGCAGAATGGCATGGGAGTGAAAGCGGACAACGGCAGTTGGAAGAAAAACTTATTTTGGTCGATAAATTGAAGAACCATTTGGATCGAGGTGAATCGCTGGTAACCGCAGCATTGCGATATGTTATTTCTCATCAGACGAATCCGATCGCAATTCCAGGCGCTAAATCATCAGATCAGGTGATCATGAATGCCCGAGCCGGTGACCGTGTTTTTTCCGATGATGAATATAATAATGTACTCCGATTATTAAACTGAATTATAACATATGCCCAGAATTGTATATTTCACAAGCCAGAATCCGGCTGTTTCCCGCATTTTGTTAGAGTATGCCCCCGCTGATTTTGAGATCGTAGTACATCCCATTGACACGGACGATGAGAAGAAGATATCGCTTGTGGGAGATGCCGATTTTCTGCTTCTGTTTCCAGGTAGACTATCCGGTGCGGTATTAAAAGCGGCTAAGAAAGTTAAACTGATTCAATTGGTCAGTGCAGGGTCCGATGAGTTAGATCTGGAATTATGTCGTAAACTTGGTATCCAGGTAGCGAATAATGGCGGGACAAATGCTCAGGATGTCGCCGAGCATACGGTCGCTCTTATTCTCGGTGTATACAGACGATTGGTTGACCTCGATAAATTTGCTCGTACCAACCGGTGGGATGAATTAGAAATTGGATTGTCAACCCACACGATATCAGGAAAGACGGTTGGGATTATCGGACTTGGACATATTGGAAGGCAGGTGGCCAGGTTACTGCGAGGCTTTGGCGCCTATCTTATTTATAACGACGTAGAAGAGGCCCAGCCGGAACTTGAACGGGAATTACGAATTAGCAGATTAGGATTGGTAGAATTGCTTCAAACTTCAGATATAGTCACCCTTCACGTCCCGTTAACGGAACAAACACGACATTTGATCGGACACCGTGAACTTTCCCATATGAAAACTACGGCCCTGCTCATTAACACGTGCAGAGGGCGGGTTATTGATGAACAAGCCCTGACGAGTATCTTGAAGATAAACAGGATTATGGGTGCCGGTCTCGATGTTCTGGAAGAGGAACCGCCGGATATAAACCACCAATTGTTATCTCTGGAGAATGTATTAATCACACCTCATGTGGCAGGGGTCACCCTCGATACATGGCGCCGCCGAAGCGAAATTATATATCAAAATATGCAACGAGTGTGGGAAGGGAATGATCCACTTTCCCCTCTACTCACACCCTGAAATACCAAGCCTTACCATTATATTTTCCCCTTACTATTTAGGAGCCTGATAATGAACAAATGGTGCCGCAGATATCTTTTTTGTTTCCTCGTGTTTTTTATGGGTTGTAATCAAAATAATCAGCCCTCGATGGAAAAACCTCCTGGCGCTGATTATGACGGTCAGGCATTTACCTTCCAGGAAGTAGGAGATGGGATATTTCATATCAAAGGCACCGGTGTATTATCTGTTGGATGCAACTCGACCTTGATTGTAAATGAGCGGGATGCCGTCTTGGTAGATTCCCATATTTCCCCGGCAGCCATGTGGGCTTTATTCACTGAAATGACCGCCATTACCGATAAACCCATTCGATATGTTATCAATACCCATTTTCACTTTGATAATGTCCACGGAAACCAGATGTTTCCCGAAGATGTCAAAATTATCAGCCATACCTATACCAGAGATATGATCGCTGCAGGAAATTCGAAACGTGGCAGGTCATATGACGCTTTTATCGGGCGCATTCCAGATAGGATTTCAGAACTGGAGCAGCAACTGGCTGCCGCCACTGACGATTCTACGAAAAGCGTATTCCGAGATCGTATTCGGTTACATAAGAACGATAAAGAGGCGACAGATGCCGTCATGCCACGTGCCCCCAATGAAAGATTCACGGAAAGGTTACAATATAAATTTGGTGACCGATTAATTCAGATTTTGTTTTTTGGACGTGGGCATACCGCTGGAGATGCTGTGGTTTTCCTCCCTGAGGAAAAAATCCTCATCACCGGGGATTTACTGTCAACTGGAATTTCTTACTTAGGGGATGCATATCCTGAGGAGTGGGTGAGGACACTGGGAAAATTGAAAAAGTTGGATTTTGAAACGATTCTGCCTGGACATGGTGATCCCATTGAAGATCGGGAGAAGATCGATCATTTCCAAGCGTATTTGACGGATTTCTGGAAACAGGCGGTACAGATGAGAAAAGATGGCGTAGAAGCAGATGAAGCCGCAAAGAGAATAGATATGACCGCCCATGCGTCTCATTATCCACGTATAAAAGAAGCCGGGGTTTCAATCTTCGGCGTACAACGCGTTTACGAATTAATGGAAGGTACTGCGAAATAAGATACGATAACAAACAAAAAATTGCGTCTGACTAAAATATAATAATCAAACTGAAAATTTCATGAAACATAAATATAACAAGGGGTAAAATGTTAAAAATAAATGAGTTGTGCTCTATAATCCCGTTAGGCAATGATCGAAATATTCGTTTTCGATCATTTGCTTTTCTTCGCGTCTTTGAACCTTTGAGAATAAATATATGAAGTGATCATCCGATAATGACCACTTAGTTATTTTTTAGGTCTATTGAAAGGCTGTTCACATTTCACGATAATAACCGTGATGTCGTCTTGGATGTTTGAATGATCCGTAAATTGGTGTAATGAATCTGTTAAACTGTTTTTTATCCCTTCAACAGTCGAACTCTTACATTGTCTTATCACCTGCTCAAGTCTTTTAAAACCGAAAACTTGCTCTTCATCATTGGTCGTCTCTGTGACGCCATCTGTATAGAGAACCAGAACATCTCCTTCATTTAAATCAGCCCTGCCGTTTTCATATCTGGCATGGGGAAATGAGCCAAGAATCAGTCCACCTGTACTTAGATAATCGATGGTTCCATTTTTCCGGCATATAAGCGGAGGTGGATGGCCTGCATTGCAATATCGAAACAGCCCGTCTCGAAGACTCACGACACCATAAAATAAAGTCGCAAAACGATCCGAGGCCGTCGCATCCAGGAGCATGTCGTTGGCTCTGAGCATGACGTCACTTGGAATCATCAGAGGATCTGTTGCATATTCATGAAAAGCGGTATATAAGGAGGCCATGGTAATCGCGCCTGGAATGCCCTTGCCGACGACATCCCCAACAGCAACGCCCAGATATTTATCCGCTAGGGTAAACATATCATAGAAATCCCCCCCTATTTCTCTGCTTGGCTCACTGACTAAAGACATGGACAGTCCAGCCACTTGAGGGATAGATCGGGGTAAAAGCGTCCTTTGTATTTCGCCTGCCAGTTCTAATTCCTGTTCAAGATGTTGACTTTTTCGTATGATATCGTTCATTTTTTTTTCAAATTCAATCATTTTCTTGACCGCAATACCTACATGGCGCGTCAACGCAACACCCAAATCTAAGTCAACATCATCAAAATAAGTATCACTGTGTACCAGCGTAATGACAAGGTATTGACGGTCCATAGGTTCTGAAATGAGGAGGGCGGACCTCGCCTTTGATAAATCAGAATGGCTGACAATATCCGGCCAATCTTCCTGTCCTACCTCTTGTACAACTACCGGGGTATTGCGGCGGTCAATCCAATTGCATAATTCTGTTCCATCTGGTGGTATATTGCCGGAATAATGTGTTTGGCCCCGGCTATCAAAGATAATGTCGTGTGTTGATCGATCAATAAGAAGGATGAGACATTTTACCGTATTGAACATATCCTGGATGACCGTTTCAATACAGGTTGCCAGGGAAATCCGGTCGGTGGTGGCTGTTATTGTCGTCATCCCCTCAGCCAGGATCCGCCACCTACCTGCGGTATCGGGGTCAGCTTTAATGTGGTTTTTTATTAATGTCGTCTCTGTCATGTAATTTCAAAGGATATGATTCTGATTAATATTGACTATCCCTCAAGATACGTTATGACATTACACATATCCTCAGGAAGAGGTGCTTGAAATTCCAGCCACTCACCCGATACAGGGTGGAAAAACCCCAAGGTGGCCGCATGAAGTGCCTGCCGGTGTAACAGGTCTAATACGGATTGTGCAGTTCGTCTTCTTGATGGGGAAAGCCGCGATATCCATTTCGTTCGGTCGCCGTAAATCGGGTCCCCTACAATGGGGAAGCCAATATGGGCCAAATGTACTCTTATCTGATGCGTTCTGCCTGTTTCGAGTCTAAGGGACAAAATGGAACATTCTGGAAGTTCTTTGTCTATCTGATAATGGGTGATGGCGTGACGGCCTCGATTTGCTTCTACAACGGCCATGCTTTGTCTATGGGTGGGGTGTCGCCCAATTACCGCTTCAATGGTGCCGGACTTTTTTTTCGGATGCCCCCAAGCAAACGCTACATATTTGCGTGACATTTTCCGTTCGGATAGCTGCTCCGAAAGTGCAACATGCACTTCATCGCATTTAGCCACGACCAGCAAGCCGGACGTATCTTTATCAAGGCGATGCACAATGCCCGGTCTAATATCACCCCCTACATTAGACAGATTATGGCAGTGGTATAACAGGGCGTTTACTAAAGTTGATGTCCAGTTGCCACAGGCCGGATGTACAACCATACCCGCTGGTTTATTGACCACCAACAGGAACTCATCCTCATAAACGATATCGAGTGGAATCGCCTCAGGTGTTGCAGACACCGGTCTGCTTTCAGGTATGCAAATAGAGATGATATCATCGGGAATGATATGATGACCACTTTTTTTAATGGTTATCCTATTGACAGATACATCCCCATTTCGAATGAGTCGTTGAATTTTTGACCGGGTGAAGCCAATATTCGTCTCTGTAAGATATTGATCGAGACGCCGATGCATGGTTTCAAGCGGGACGGTCTTCTCGATGTACAATTCCTTCTTGCTTGGTTGACGAAGATTCATTAGGGATCGTCTATTTTGTCTTGGACAGGCGGATGAACAGCAATATGACGCCAATACTGACGGCCATATCGGCTATATTGAAAATGGGCCATCGATAGGTATTCAGTCCCACGTCGATAAAATCAGTCACTTCGCCATAGAGGATTCGATCAATCAGATTACCTATGGCGCCTCCGAAAATCAAGGTCATAGCAAAACGACCCCAGGTTTCACGGACATCCAGTCGGATAAAATAGTATATCATGACGCCGCATGCCAGAATCGACATCGCCAAAAAAAACCACCTGTTTCCTATCATGATACCGAATGCAGCACCTGGATTTTTGATAAACGTTAATTTGAAAATATCCCCTAAAATGGGTATCGAGGCATGCAACGTCATATATTCCTGAACGACGATCTTGGTACACTGGTCCAGGAATACCACCAGGATGAATGTGCAGATCAATCTCACCAATGGATGCTCTTTTCTCTCGGCATATTTAAAAGGATGAGGGACCTCTTGGGTTATGCCGAATCCTGTTCTTCTTTTGATTTGCACTCAATACACATTCGGGCATGAGGTACGGCTTCAAGGCGCATCGAACCGATATCACCTTCACACGAGTTGCAGGTGCCATAGGTTTTATCTTTTATCCGTTCAAGGGCTTCGTCGATATGAAACAGAAACCGTCCTTCACGGGAGGCCAGTTTATAAGCCTGTTCCTGCTCCATAGACTCTGTACCTTGATCTGCCGGATGCTCCGAATACGGATAACTGCCTGCGATATCACGGGCGCTGGCGCTAATAGTTTTTTCACCAAAATACCCAAGTTCATGCATCAGAGTTTCACGTTTTTTAAGTAATAACGCTTCGTAATGTTTCAATTCATCTGCCGTCATTCAGTCCTCCAGACCATATAATATAGATCACCTATCTTGAGAATAGGAAAATGGGCCGCCCGTGGTTTATTGTGGTTGAAATTAAAATCTGAACCAAACTCCTCTCTAATACTCCTCGAAAATTCGACACATTAGTTGGCTGATACGGACTTGTTGAGCATGAAGACTCTCCGGGTTACTTAGCCCATTTTCCTCATACCCGGATGTTAAATTGGATGCTACGTATCCAAACGCTGTGACCGGAAGTCCACAATGATTTGCTACGATGACATCATCAACCACCTCATGGCCTACCACATCTGCTCCAAGATAAGAAAGCATGTGTTGTTCAGCAGGTGTGGAAGAAGGGTGCTTAACACACGCATACACCGCCTTTTGTAAATGCATATCCATAAGTCGCCCAGCTTGTTCTATCTTATCTGACCATATCCTGTCGTAAGCGTGGATCATATTAGGATATCTCGGACCGATCCGTTCATCGTTCGGCCCTGACAGAGGATTGGTCCCACTCAGTCCTATATGGTCAACAACCCTGACAGACGTTCCACGAGGAAATCGTTCCGTTAGGCCTTGACATGATGTAATCAGAACAAGGCCGTCGGCTTCTAATTGTTTTAAAATCCTAATGGCCGGTATTCTTGTCTCCTGATCGCCTGAGATTAGCAGAATACGATAAGACCCTTCAAAGATCGAACAGGAAAACGGATGCGGACCTTCAGATGATTGGTCATGGGAAGTTGAGATCAACTCCAAAGCGAAATCGCGGGGGACGGATAACCCTATGGTATGAGGTTCAATGATTAATTTCCTGATCCGATTTGCATGAAGAATAATCTCCTCAAATGAAATAGATGCTGGCATGGACCATGTCTTCTTTGGTGGTTATCCGAAATACTGTTCTGTAGACCAAAGGCGTTTATTATTCAAATAGTTATGAAACCACTTCCCGGCCATTGTGGGGAAAATCAGCCTGCATGGCATTAAGTTGTTCAAGGTGGGATTCTAACAAGGATCGGTATCGGATTTCATAATCTTTACGTAATAACTCAAGGTCATGCAGTTCGCGTTTTATTTCCAGGACCTGGCTGTTGGCATCGGAAATCCATCGGTCGGCGTGGTTCTCTGCTTCTTTAAGAATATTATCCGCTTGTTTCCTTGCATTCCCTTTCATGTCATCGATAACTTTTTGTGCTGAGATCAGGGCGTCTTCCAGATGTTTTCGCTTGGTGCGAAAATCATCCAATTCCCCCTCCATACCTTTGACCTGTTCATGTAACATCTCATTTTCATCGGCCAGTTGTTCAAAGGCTGATGAAACTTGATCCAGAAAGGCTTCCACCTCATCCATATCATATCCGCTTACCCAGCGCGATTTAAACGTTTTTTTCCGGATGTCTGTCGGATTAAGTTCCAACATGATCACCTCAATTTTGGTAAGCCCTTACCTGAATTTTATAACCGTTGCAGCAGGGGCAGGATGCTGGATTGAATGAATCTCAATATAAAAATTGCAATCAACGGTGAAAAATCTAATCCACCAGTCGATGGCATGATCCGTCGGATAGGAGCTAATATAGGATCGCTGTATAATATGAGGAGCTGGAATGGTGGACTGCCGGGATCGGGCTGAAAGAAAGAGAGGAGCGCCCGTACCAGAATGACGATAAACAGCACATCGAATATAAAATCTATTTGTGATATAAAACTGAATAGGATGACCTGTGATGCCGCAGCGGTGGCGTCGTCATTTAAGTATATATCCACCTGATAGATGATCAAACCATAGATGACACTCAGCAGGATGATACCGATCAGGGGGGATGGATCGGGCCTTCCCGTTCCTCGACCTGTATACCGCCGGATTGGACCGAGAAATATATCCGCCACCATATACATCATGTGCCCCACGGTGCTGAAGCCGAAGGGGGACTCAATGGATATAAAGAAAATGCCCAGGAATAGTATGGTCAGGGCGTTAACCAGGAAGCCGAACACCTCCATCAAACTGAAGATGATCCCTTCCACCGCAGGCGCACCGGATATAAACGCCATTAAAAACCCGCGTATAATTACCAGGAACACAATGGCAAATAGAGGGGACCAATCAAAGCGTGGCTCACCCCGAATCATCATCTGACGGATGGGACGCAAAACAGGCTCTGTGGAAGCGTACAGGCCCCTCTGGATCGGATGTTCGCTGAATGAACTTGCAGAAGGCATAAATAACCGAAGGCCAAACGCCAGCATATAGACGTTTATGATGAATTCGATTAATTCCATGGATGGCCTCCGATATAACGAGTGGTTATGGCGCCGGGCGAGCACCGAATATTGCGGTACCGACTCGAACCATATTGGCGCCTTCTTCGATCGCCACTTCAAAATCATGGGACATGCCCATGGACAGGATATCCATGGTGACACCGGGTAAACCGCTTGATGCGATCTGTTCCTGCAATGTCCTTAATCTACTGAATGCGGGACGGGCATCGTCAGGATCATCGCTGTATGCCGGAATGGTCATCAAGCCTTGAACAGATAATGTAGGAAAGGAAATAAGTTGTTCAATAAATGCAATGGTGCGATCCGGTTCAATGCCGGATTTAGACTCCTCATCCGATGTTTTAACCTGAATCAGCACCGGCATCTTCTTTTCCAAAGGCGCGAGCCGCTTGTGAAGGGCCTCGGCCAGAGATAAGCGGTCCACCGATTGTATCATATCGAACAGGTGAACGGCATGTCTGACTTTATTAGTCTGCAAGGGGCCAATCAAATGCCAGGAGACCGTGTTCCCCAATGCATCATATTTCTGTTTGGCTTCCTGTACCCTATTTTCCCCGAACTCCATCAATCCTGCCTGAAATGCTTCCCGGACCATATCCACGGGTTTTTTTTTAGATACCGCAATAAGGCGAATCGAGGATGGATTTGTTCCCGCTATTAGAGCTGCGCGTTTAATGCGATCCTGGACGACTTTAATATGATATTCAATCTGCGGCATAGTGTTGTAACACCTTGTAAAAAGTTAGTCGATAAATATATGGGGGTTTGATCAATCAGGCAACAGAAAAAGATAAAATAAATAGTGTTTTAAATAAATAACATACGAGATCTTCGATTGATTTTCGACTATCAGAGATAACCCGGGTGTACCGGGAGCAAGAGGGATGATGGGTTCACCTAGTACCATACAGGTGCTCACAATCAGGAGAACAGGATGCTTTCCAGGATCATCAGTAGCGCAGTGCGAGGCGTAGATGCTTATCTCGTAGACGTTGAAACAAATATCACCAATGGTCTGCCTCATTTTTCAACCGTCGGGTTACCAGATATCGCCGTTCGTGAAAGTAAAGATCGAGTGGAAGCGGCCATTAAACAAAGCGGGTTTGTGTATCCCTACAAGAGAGTCACCATCAATTTGGCGCCTGCCAATGTTAGAAAGGCTGGTTCTTTATTCGATCTGCCGATTGCCGTGGGGATGTTATCGGCCACTGGACAAATACAATCAGATAGCTTGGGTGAGTACATGATCATCGGTGAATTGTCGTTAGACGGCACATTGCGTCCGATCCGCGGCGCCTTACCCATTGCGATTGCGGCCTGCCGGATTGGATTGCAAGGTATTTTGTTGCCGTATGAAAATGCGGAAGAAGCCGCAATGGCCGACGGTCTGGAAGTATATGGCCTACGGAACCTGACTGAAGTAGTACAGATTCTAAATAAAGAAGAAAAAATGGCGCCGTATCATCTGGATATGGATCATCTCTTCAATCATTCAGCGACCTATCCCATTGATTTCAGCGATGTGAAGGGCCAGAGTCATGTCAAGCGAGCCGTTGAGGTGGCGGCGGCCGGATCACATAATCTGCTACTGATCGGACCGCCCGGTTCCGGTAAAACCATGCTGGCCCGAAGATTACCTACCATCTTGCCTGATATGACCCTGCCGGAAGCGTTGGAAACGACGAAAATCCATAGTGTCGCAGGGTTGATGCCCGAAGAGGTGCCTCTGGTCGCAACCAGGCCTTTCCGGGCGCCGCATCATACCATATCAGACGCGGGATTAATCGGCGGTGGCAGTTATCCCACGCCGGGTGAGGTATCTCTGGGACATAACGGCGTTCTTTTCTTAGATGAAATGCCTGAATTTAAGAAAAATGTACTTGAGCTGATGCGACAACCTATTGAGGATGGGCAGGTAACCATCGCAAGAGTCTCTACGTCCTTGACCTATCCGGCCCGGTTTACCCTTGTGGCCGCTATGAACCCCTGTCCGTGTGGTTATTTTGGCGACAGTCAGCACGAGTGTACCTGCACCCCGCCTCAAATACAACGGTATATGGCCAGAGTGTCGGGTCCACTCCTGGACCGCATTGATCTGCATATCGAAGTGCCTTCCGTCCCCTATAAAGAATTAACGGATCAATTGGCAGGGGACACCTCAGAGACCATTCGAAACCGGGTGAATGAAACCCGTCAACGGCAACTGCGCCGATTCAAAGAAGATACCCATCTATTTTCCAATGCCCACATGGAATCGCGTGAAATCCGGCAATACTGTCAGGTGGATAATCAGGGTCATGAACTTCTGCGCACCGCCATTGCCAGGCTCGGCCTTTCCGCAAGAGCCTACGACCGGATCCTCAAGGTCAGCCGCACGATAGCGGATATGGCCGGGGAAGAGGGGATTCAAGCGGCCCATGTAAGTGAAGCCATACAATACAGAGCGCTGGACCGGGCGATGTGGATGGGGTAGTGTTCAAAGATCCATGTTGCATTATAACCAAAATATGGTATACAGCGAAGGACTGCGCAATCTCAGAGTGCTTTGTACCAGGTGCTTGGTGCTTTATTATAATCCCAATACTGTTTTATCGCGTATTACCATGGGCTTCATCACGACGTAAAAAAGCCTGAATAAAGGGATCCAGTTTGCCATCCATCACGGCCTGAATGTTACCGACTTCGGCACCTGTCCGATGATCTTTCACCATGGTGTAAGGATGGAAAACATAAGAGCGTATCTGACTGCCCCAGGCAATTTCTTTTTTATCGCCCTCTTTCGCTTCCATCTTTTTACGCATCTCGTCCTGTTGCTTCTGGTAAAGACGGGCCATCAGCACTTTCATACAGCTCTCACGGTTTCGGTGCTGCGATCGTTCCGATTGGCATTGCACTACGATACCCGTCGGGTTATGGGTGATGCGAACAGCGGAATCTGTTTTGTTGACATGCTGACCACCCGCGCCACTGGCTCGATACGTGTCTACGGTCAGGTCCGACTCATTTAAATCTATCTCACCGGGATCATCGATTTCGGGTAACACAGATATGGAGGCGAAAGAGGTATGACGACGATGAGCAGAGTCGAATGGAGATATACGGACCAGTCGGTGCACACCGGCCTCAGATTTTAAATAGCCGTAGGCATAATCCCCGGTGACTTCAATCGACACACTTTTAATTCCCGCTTCATCTCCTACCTGAAAATCAAGCGTATCATGCTCATAGCCCTGGGCTTCCATCCACCGGAGATACATACGCATCAACATTTCAGCCCAATCCTGAGATTCCGTTCCGCCGGCTCCCGGATGTATGGAGACGATCGCATTATGCGAATCGTCTGGTTTAGAGAGAAGGCTCTGGAGTTCTATTTCCGCAAGGTGTGTTTGGAGTGGGTTGAGCGTGGATTCAATTTCAGCATAGGTGTCCTGATCATTTTCTTCAGCAGCCAGTTCGAAGAGCGTTTCCAGCTCTTCAACCTGGTCATTTAATTCCGACCACTGTTCCGTGATTTTTTTGTGCAGGCTGACTTCGCGACTGATCGCCTGCGCTTTTTCCTGATTTCCCCAGAAATCCGGCTCTGCCATCAAAACCTCCAGCCGGTTTATTTCCGTTTCCCTGGTTTCAATGTCAAAGGCACCTCCGCAGGTAAATCATCTTTTCCCGGCAGTCCACAATGGCCGATTTCATATCTGATGGCTCCATCATGTATCATTTCCCCCAATAGTTTCAGGGTGTTAACCCTATTTTAAATTTATACAAATCTCCGAAAGACCTCATCGAATATTTCTAAATCACGAATAGAATCGGCGCCGGTCGAACGGGGCGGCGTGCCCTCAATAATACATTCAATAAAATGTTCGTCGGTTCGTTTGAAAGCCCACTCCCATGCAGCTTGCGGCTGGACATGTTCCTGGGTCTTACCGGCTTTATAAACAGAAATTTGAAGAAAGATGCCCCACTTATAGCGTCACATCGAATCCATCCATCCCGAATACCATTATTTTTGTAGGCTCTGATAGATCGGCGTATTTTATATCAAGGATGTCACCGATCAGGTGCCGGATTAAATTTACATTATGGCAATACACATTGTTCATCCAATAGAAATCTTTGATCTGATCCCCCGATAGCCCTTCCGGGTGCCGGGGTTTTACAGGCATGTAGGGTTAGTCTGTCGTAATAGGCTTGCCGAGATTACAAATCCAATCCCCGCCGAAACAATGGACCCGCATATGGGTTATGTCACCCAGTTCGCCCGACACCCGCACCTTATCGATTATTGATTTGGCCAATTCGATGCCCGGATCGTATCGTTTCATATATCCGATCATCAGTTTTAAACCATTGCGATCTACGGTATCGACCATGGTTCTGGCATCAGGCAAATGGGTCGCCATGGCTTTTTCCAGATAAACATGCTTGCCGGCATTCATAACGTCGATGGCAATAGGGGCATGCATATCATCGGAGGTGATTTCAACAACCGCATCGATGCTCGGGTCGGCACAGAGTTCTTCATGGGTTTCATAGACCTTGGGGATGCGATATCGTTCGGCAACCCGTCTTCCCAGTTGGACACGTCGTTCTCCCAACGCAACGACGTCACATTGTGATATATCGGTGAAATTAACCAGATGGGCAAGTTGGCAAATAAACTAGCTCACCAATTATCAGACAACATGTAATCCCTGTCTCTTCCCGTGGTTTCATTTCTTACCTAATCAAATAAACCCCTTGCCTGCCAAACTGGTGAATGAGCCGCGACCTATGATGATGTGGTCCAGAACACGGATGTCGATCATCCGTCCGGCTTCAACGAGTTGAGAGGTGATTTTCAGATCGTCCTGACTGGGCGTCGGATCACCGCTGGGGTGGTTATGTATAAATATCACCGAGGCGGCGGAATCTAAAATAGCCGGTTTGAATACCTCCCTCGGATGAACGATGCTCGCTGTTAATGAGCCGACTGAGATCGTCACCCCTCTGATAAGACAATTCCTTGCATCCAGTAACAATACCATAAAAACCTCTTTATGCAGATCCCGCAAGCGGGGAATAAAATATTGTGCTACATCGGTACTGGATATAAATGAAACGCGATCTAATGGGGGTGCTTCTAACCGTCTGCCGATTTCAACGGCGGCAGCGATTTGCGCCGCCTTAACTGGACCGACACCGCGAACCAGGCATAATTCTCTTATATTACGGTCCGCCAGTCGATGTAAACCGCCGACATGCCGCAATAGTGCGCGGGTGATTTCGAGGGCATTTTTTCCCTGGGATGCGTCCCCTGTTCTGATGAGGAGGGCCAACAACTCCGAATCGGATAATGTATGAACGCCGCTTTTCATAAGACGTTCACGTGGGCGATCTTCTTCAGGCCAGTCCTTTATAGCTAGGCCGGCTTGTAATTCGGTCATTTGTACTCCCTTGTAATCAGAAAACAATCGGCTTTAATGGAGGGAGGCCTCTTACCGAATTAGTCGAAAATTGCCCGGAAATCTCGTGAATTATTCTGTGGTACCGTCCTTGTTTTCTGAGGCAGAGTCTGGCGAATCCTCAGATACAGTCGGTGTGCCACCTGGTTTCATCTGCTGCTCGATAAACGGTTTGAATAAATCAATCGGAACCGGGAACAACGTCGTCGAATTGTGTTCCGCAGCCACGACAGCCAGCGTCTGGAGATAGCGGAGCTGTATGGCGACAGGGTGTTTACCCATCACCTGAGCCGCCGCCGCTAGTTTCGCTGCCGCCTGCTCTTCACCCGCAGCATTAATGACTTTTGCCCGTCGTTCACGCTCCGCTTCCGCCTGTTTGGCCATGGCACGCTGCATTTCCGGTGGCAGATCAACATTCTTTATCACGACCATCGAGACTTTAATGCCCCACGGTTCTGTCTGCTGATCCAGCAGCAACTGTAACTCTTCGTTGATTTTCTCTCTGTTGGTTAACAGGTCATCAAGTTCAACCTGACCGAGAACGCTCCGTAACGAGGTCTGCGCTAATTGATAGGTAGCCTGTAAAAAGTCTGCCACCTCCACGATCGCTTTTTCCGGGTCCAGCACGCGAAAGTAAATCACCGCGTTCACTTTAATAGACACGTTGTCCCGCGTAATCACATCCTGGGAGGGGACATCTTTGGTCACCGTCCTCAAACTGACCTTTTCCATTTTATCGATGCCTGGGATCAAGATTATGATACCAGGGCCATTTCCGCCGATGAGCGCCTTGGAGAGCCTGCCTAGACGAAAGATCACGCCTCGTTCATATTCCCTAAGTATCTTAACGGCGTTTGTAAAAAACAGAATAAAGATAACAATAAACAGGATCGTTGATATCTGAAAACCATCAAACATGAGTACCCTCCTCGGATTCCGGCGTGACAGTACGCCGGTCTGTACGTTGTACTTTTAGTTTAAGTCCATTGAGTTCAATAACAAGTAATGATTCTCCGACTTCGATCGGTGTCTCGCTTTCTACCGACCAATACTCGCCGTGGACGATGGCCTGTCCCAGCAGATCAATTCTGGAATGTGCAATCCCGGTTTCGCCGATCAAGCCCTGTTGACCCGTTGTGGCGGCACGTTTTTGCGCCTTTAAGGCGAATCTCACGGCAAAGGTGAAGAATAGGGCTGTCGCTAGAACAGAGGGAATAATCACATACATGGATATTCTTAAGAAGGGATAGGGCGAGTCGATCAACATCATAGATCCCAGTGTCGTTGCAACCAGCCCGCCAACAGCCAATATCCCCCCGGAGGCCACACTGAGTTCTGCGGCAAAAAGTCCAATGCCCAGCAAGATAAGCATCAAACCCGCATAGTTGATCGGCAACGTTTGTAAGGCGAACAGGCCGACAATAACGCAGATGCCGCCGACTACACCTGGAAATATAGCGCCTGGATTGATAAATTCATAAATTACCCCATAAAACCCCAACATCATTAGGAGATAGGCGATATTTGGATTGGATATGGTATTTAATATATCATAATGCCAGGGCATTTCGTTCATGCGGATTTCTGCGTCCCTGGTTCGCAACACTTTCTGACCCTCCAGGACATGAATGATCAGCCCGTCAATCCGGATCATGAGCGAATCAAGGGTACTTACGTTGAGATCGATCACATTCAGTTCCAATGCCTCCTGAGCGGTAATGGCGACACTCTTGCGGACTGCCTGTTCCGCCCAATCTGCATTTCGGCCATGCTTTTCTGCTATGGATCGGATATAACTGACGGTGAAATTTTCGATTTTATCCGCCATGGTAGAATCGGCGATTCCGCCGCCTATCCCCACCGGATGGGCAGCGCCTATACTTGTGCCCGGCGCCATGGCGGCAATATGGGCACTCATGGTGATGAACACGCCCGCTGATCCGGCCCCCGCCCCGCTCGGGGCCACAAAGACCACTACCGGCACATTGGCTGCCAGCATATCCTTGATGATCATCTGTGTAGATTCCAACAGGCCCCCCGGCGTATCTATCATGATGACCAGACATTCCGCGGTATCGGCCTCCGCCTGTTCTATCGCCCGGCTGATATGACGGACACTCACCGGGCCGATGGGACCGATCAGCTTAATGACATTCACATGGGCCTTCGCATCAACTGATGCTGGACTGAAGCTCAGTGCGAATATTAGAATATATAAAAAGCATCGCATGGTATGCTCTCCAGTTGAGTTCCGTGTTCCGAGCAAAAGAAAGGCTGGTGGTTTAGGAACGATTTCTACACGCTACCTGCCACCCGCACTGATGTGGCGCTATTTGCGTTACATCAGTCTTTAATTTATGCTACTTCAAGCCAGATAGCAACATCTGCGTAATGATGAGATAGGGCAATTCGTATTTGGGCGTGGGCAGGATCAATGAGTTGGGGGTCCTGTTCGATCAGATCAAAAGCAGTTTTTCTGGATTTTCTCAGCCATTCGGCATCCCGGAGGACATCTGCGATTTTTAATCCGGGCAATCCATGCTGGCGCGTGCCCATAAATTCCCCCGGACCCCGAATTTTCAGATCTTCCTCGGCTATTTTAAATCCGTCCTGAGTCTCCGACATGATCTGAAGACGGCGCAGGGTGTCACCGGGTATGGGTTTGTCAGGATCGCATCCATTAATAAGAATACAGGTGGATGCATGGGGACCCCGGCCTATTCGCCCTCTTAGTTGATGAAGCTGAGCAAGACCAAACCGTTCCGCCTGTTCAATGGCCATAATCGTAGCGTTCGGGATATCTATGCCGACTTCTATAACGGTTGTACTCACCAGAATATCAAAAGTACCGGCTTTAAATGCATGCATAACGGTATTTTTGTCAATACTCTTCATCTTACCATGGAGTAGCCCGACGCGTAAATCAGGGTATATTTCGGCTTTCAGGTGCTCCGATAGCACCACAGCCGCTTTCAGATCCATCTTTTCAGATTCTTCTAACAGTGGGCAGACGACATAGGCTTGACGTCCTTTATTAACTTCATCCCGGATCGTCTCATAGACTTCTTCTGTCTGAGTTTCCGGTACCCACCTGGTCAAGATGGGCTTTCGACCCGGAGGCAGACCTTCTAAAACGGATACATCCAGATCCCCATATACCGTTAGGGCAAGCGTGCGTGGGATGGGGGTCGCCGTCATCACCAGGACATCCGGCCTTTCTCCCTTTTCCTTTAATATCGATCGCTGAGCTACTCCGAATCGATGTTGTTCATCGATCACGGCCAGACCAAGATTTTGAAAGGTGACCTCTTCCTGGATCAACGCATGGGTGCCGACAATGATCTTTGCGGTACCGTCGGCCACTTCAGCCAGACGCCTTCGCCGCACTTTTGCCGGCAGACCGCCCACAAGAAAGGTGACAGGGACGTTAATATCTGACAGCATATCCCGTAAAATCATGGCGTGCTGTTCCGCGAGAATTTCTGTCGGCGCCATTAAAGCGGCCTGGTATCCGCTTTTTACGGACAACAACAGGGCTATGGCTGCCACGACCGTCTTACCGGAACCTACATCACCCTGTAATAACCGGTTCATGGAGATAGGACGACACATATCCCCATGAATTTCCCTGATGACCAGTTTTTGAGAGGATGTCAGTTCAAACGGCAAGCGGGATACAAACTGTCTGGCGAGCGGACTTTTCGACTGGAAGGCAATCCCTTTCTCTCCATACATGGCTGCGTGCTTGCGGAGAGCAAGTAATAATTCCATATAAAAAAGTTCGTCGAAAGCAAGGCGCGATCTGGCCTGTTCAGCTTCTTCGGGACTTTCGGGGAAATGAGCGGCATAGATGGCGGCGGATCTTGATGGTAAACCAAGGGTTCGGGAGATGGATGCAGGGATCGTTTCAGGGATTTGATCGACCAGGAGATCAAGCAAGGGTTTTATAATGCGCCGGAATCCCCGGCTGTCGAGGCCTACTTCACGCAAGCCGGCGGTAGAACGGTAAACGGGAATGACCCGGCCTGTGTGGAGCATATCATCGCCTTCTTCTGTGAGCATATCATATTCGGGGGTCACCATCTGTTTACCATTAAAAAAGCTCACCTTGCCCGAAACGATCAGCAAGTCCCCCGGATTAAGTTTATTTCGCAACCCGTGCATCCACTTATTACCGAACCAGGTACATTTCAGAAAACCACTTTCATCGCCGAGGACCAACTCAAATCGACCCGGTCTGCCCGATCTAACCCTGGTCTTCATGACGGTGCCGACCACCGTAGCAGATGTATCTACCTGCACCTGGCTGACAGGCTGTAAGTTGCGACGATCAAGATACAATCTAGGGATGTGCAACAGCAGATCTTCGACCGACTCAATGTCTGCGCCGAGTAACGCATTTGCCCGTTTTTCACCGATACCCTTCACCGATTCAATAGGCTGTGATAAAGATGATATAACGGCAGGGGTTTCTGAGGATTCGGAAAACGTTACAGAAGCCATAAAGAGGGACTGGTGACTCGAAGAGGTTACACGAACTCAGCGTGATTTCAGAGTGTTTTGTACTTTGATAAAATTCTACTTTCAAGCTACGGCTATCATGCAGTAGATATGTAATAAAATACAAAGAACGAAAGCACAAATCAGGATATCAAACTACTCTACATATGTAAAGATAGATCATTTTAACTAAAAGGACAACCAAAAATCCATACCTATGAAAAAGGGACTATGATTCTTGACTTTTACGCATGATAATGTTACCATTTCAAGGTATATTCAGCCACTTCACCTGATCTTCATTTTCCCAACCCATAACATCTGGGCGCGAAAGATGAATCCGGCGCCATGCAGCGAAATCCATCCCCAACTTACCAACTCATCAACTCACAAATAGGGTAATTCATGGTCAAGGTAGGCATTTTAGGTGTCGGTCAGCGCGGGCTACAACATCTGGCAACATTGTGGTCGATTCGGAAGGATTATCCTTTGACAATCGTTGGTCTTTGTGATGCCTGGCCGGATAATCTGTCACCGGGGAAAATCAAACGGTTCGTCCCTGATTATTCCGATCAAAATATACAGGTTTTCACCCAATTTGATAAGATGATGTCTTCCTGCACCCTCGATGCGCTCTATATCTGTCTTCCGCCGAGCGTTCACAACGGCGAAGTGGTTCGTGCGGCGCAAGCCGGTATTCATGTGTTTGTGGAAAAACCGATGAGTCTTTATTACGATGAAGCGAGAGATATGGAGGATGCGATTAACGCTTCGGGTGTTATTTCTACCGTTGGGTTTAATCTGAGATATCACGACGTGTATGAAACGATCAGGGATTTTCTGTCAGATAAACGGATAGTGATGCTTTCCTCGATATCCCACGGCGTTCTGGAGGGGCATTCCGTCAAGCATACGCATACCGAGGAAATCGGTGGACCTTCCAACCGGGTATGGACAGCGAATTATGCCTGGTCCGGCTCGGCGGTCGTTGAAGCTGGGATACATACCGTCGATCGTATGCGGTACTGGTGCGGTGATATCACCTGGGTGCAATCCACCTATGTACCGCGAGATCCTGATGACATCGAGAATGAAGGGGATAACCCCTACGCTTGTGTGGTTACTCTGGGATTTGATAACGGGGCTATAGGCACCTTGCACCTGACCAAACTCCGTCGGGTCTATCATAACGACGGCGATGAAATCATCCTCTGGAACCACGGTCATCTGAAAATTGAACAGGAAGGCCCCGTTGCCTATTATTACGACGGCGTCTATCCGCCACCGGCCCGTCCCAGGCCGAACCAACTGCGCCATCAGATTCCGATGTCAAAAGGTACTAATCAACGGATGGGGATCAATGAAACGTTTATCCAGGCCATTGCCACAGGCGACGCTGCGGCGATCCGAAGTCCATTTTCCGATGGGATGAACAGTCTTGCAGCTGTTCTGGCTTCCAATGCTTCACATGATTTGCAGGGGGAAAGAATTCAATTGAAAGCATTTGTTACCGATTCCCCTTATGCACAATTTCGTAATAAACCAGGAGGATCATCTTGAAGGGGTCTAAAGTTGGTTGAAGAGTGAGGCTTCTGGAAGGATTCGACGCTTCACTCTGTACCCTGTACTTTTAACTTGGCATAACATGATCAGCTATATTCATCCGATCGAACAAAAATTCGAACGGTGCGTTTTTCATCTTGAACACGCCTTCCCCAAGCACAGGGTTGGATTTTATACTCAGAGAATCGCGGGAATTTTGATCAGACGAGCGACTGACTATCCTCATGCTTGGTCCGCCGACCGATGTAGCTTCGGCCATTTCAACCGACTCTAACATCGTAGATCGTATAGAAGTGGTCGCTATGGCATATAACAAGTGGCCTCAAGGTACGTACGTGTTTAATGTCCATAACGACATCCCCGCGTGGCAGATATTGATTCATTCCCATACGCCGCTGGTTGTGGGAGAATCAAAAGTTGCTGCTACGAACCTGAAAATGACCAGAGACAAGGCGAAAAACGTGTTCGCCGGCCAAGGTGCATCAGGCGTCTATATATCAAATTTGCTTGTTTCCTGGATGGATAATAACAGACGAATCGCGGATGTCGTAACAGGCGACCCAGATTCCTGGCCGGTATGGGATGAAGTCACGATGGCCTATATTCTGGGTCTGACCGCCCAGGAGACGTATCCGCGGCCGGTTCTTAGAGATGATATGACGTTCCATCATACCAACGTAGATCAAACCAGACCTTCGATTACCTGGATTACTCATATTGACAGCGAGGGGTTGTGGAAAAATTTCTCGGGGAAGCTGGAGGCTGCGTGTCAGGGACGAGAGTAATGGTGATTGGTGATTGAAACCTGTGAACCTGTGAACCTGTGAACCTGTGAACCTGTGAACCTGTGAACCTGTGAACCTGTGAACCTGTGAATCTATGAACACAAAATCACGCCACCCACCATTACCACCGGAAGCATTCCGTCGATATGACGAGGCTCCCGATGAGGTATTCTACCAACATCCTCGATTTGTTACGCATATCGACCCCCCCGCCATTGAAACAGTGACGCAACTTTACCGGGAATATTTACCGGCGAATGGGATTATACTTGATGTCATGAGCAGTTGGATCAGTCACCTTCCCGTAGAAAATGAATATACAAGAGTGGTTGGACTGGGGATGAATAAAGAGGAATTAGAGAGAAATACACAATTGGACGACTATGTGATACAAGACTTGAATGGCAACCCGGTTTTACCGTTTGAGGATAATACGTTTTCTGGTGCTGCCATCTGTGTCTCTATTGATTATTTGACACGACCCGTTGACGTATTACAGGATTTAGGTAGAGTGATGACATCAGGCGCCCCACTCGTTATCACCTTTTCCAATCGCTGCTTTCCAACCAAAGCGATCGCTGTCTGGCAGAGGTTGGATGACAGAGGACATGTAGACCTTGTGGAGCGTTTTTTATTAGAAGCCGGTCTTTGGACTGAAATACAGAAACTGGACAGAAGTCCTGTACCTGGGGTATCTGATCCGCTGTATGCCGTGGTGAGTCGATGTATATAATCTGACATAAAAACCAAGTACTGGAAATATACCCATGCATAGGCAGTCTATCTTACATTCACTCGATAAATACGAAGCGGTATATCCATCTGAGCGGACTATGACCGATCGGATTAGAACCCTTGTCACACAACATACGGATTGTTTCGAGCGGACTTGTTTGCCTGGTCATATCACAGGTTCCGCCTGGATTGTGTCCCACGATCTATCTCAATATCTCCTCACCCATCATCGCAAACTGGATCGCTGGTTGCAACTGGGTGGCCATGCGGATGGGCAACATGAACCCTATCAGGTTGCTATACGGGAAGCGGTAGAAGAATCGGGGTTGACCGGTTTTACATTGTATAAATCGGAAAATTCTATTATTCCTCTTGATGTAGATGTCCATCTCATTCCCACACGAGGATCAGAACCGGCCCATGAACACCACGATATTCGATATCTCTTGATTGCCCCGGCTAACCAGGTTGTAAAAGTCAGCGATGAATCTCATGACGTGCGATGGTTTACCAGAGAAGAGTTTCTACGGATAACAGGAGAAATGAGCCTGTTAAGAATGTTATATAAAGGAGAGCAGATCCTAAAGTAAGGGCAAACCATGTGTTTCCCCCTTCCCTTGCATGGCAAACCCCTTTGGTTGACAAAAGCGGTTGTTATTGATTCCTCTTTATCGCCTTGTGTTAGAAACAGGAATATATATACTGTTGTTACGCCTTGTGAGATATCATACTTATATTTAACCCGACACAGAAAGGAATCATCATGCCGGCGCCTGTCGCGTTGCAGTTGTACACATTACGTGAGTTAGCAGAGAAAAATTATGAGCAGGTCGTTAGAACAGTTGCAGAGATCGGCTACGCAGGTGTGGAACCGGCCGGATTTCCCGGATCATCACCGGAACAGGCGGGCAAACTTTTTAAATCGCTTGGCTTAAAAGTGCCTAGCGCCCATCTGCCAATTCCACTTGGTGATGGCAGACAATTCGCATTGGATACCGCCCACGCCCTTGGAACAAAACGACTCATATCGGGATTTGGTCCCGATCAATTCAATTCGATGGACAATATCAAATCCTCTTGTGATCGTTTCAACGAAGCGGCTTCGGTGGCGACGGCTCATGGGATGACCTACGGTATCCACAATCACTGGTGGGAATTCAGCCGAATTGAGGACAGATGGGTGTATGAGGTGATGCTGGAGCATTTGTCTGCGGATGTTTTTTTTGAAGTGGATATTTACTGGGTACAAACTGGTGGGCCCGATCCGGTTGAAGTGGTCAGGCAATTAGGAGAAAGGGCACCGATTCTCCATATTAAAGATGGTCCATGCGATCGAGAATTGGATATGACCGCTGTCGGTGATGGCATCGTAGATATCCCGGGCGTTATTGCTGCGGGCAAAGCGTATACGAAATGGCATATTGTTGAACTGGACCGATGCGCCACAGATATGGTTGAAGCAGTACGAAAAAGCTACCAGTATTTAGTGGGTAACGGGCTGGCGGAGGGGAACGTTTAGATTTTTTGATTTGTTGATTTGGAGTCTAACGATGACACCACCAGAGGGAATAAAGAAGCGGGAACAATTGATACGCGATGGATATTGTGTGTTGGATAATATCCTTACTGAGGATTTTTTAGAAGAGCTTCGTGGTGAATCGGATCGTCTATTGGATGCCGTGGAACATCCACCAAAATGGCAGTATCAGGGGTCGGATTTACACATACATGGTAAAGATAATTCGATCATACAGAAACTAATCGATTGGCAGCCGACCCGGGATGCTATGCATACGCTGGGGTTAACCGATTTCAAATCACACGGCGGGTTTATCCTTTTGAGTAAACCTGCCAACGGTCCGCCGTTATATTGGCATCAGGACTGGATGAATTGGAATGACCCGATCAGCCTGGCTCCCTGGCCACAGGTGTTGTTTTTTTCTTATTATATGGTCGATACCACGCTTGAAAATGGTTGTTTCCGCATAATCCCCGGTACACACAAGAAAAGGATCCCTCTTCATGACCAGGTGGAAATCGCCCATCAGGAAACCGCCTATTTCGCGGATGTGAATGATCCGGTTATGTTCGGCGATCACCCAGGGACGATTGACGTCCCGGCTGAGGCAGGATCGCTGGTATTAGGCGAAGGGCGGGTATTACACGCTGCCAGGGCTAATAAGAGCAACAATCGACGCACGCTATTATTGGGCTGGTACGCCCGGCCGAATACGACGCCTGATTACTGGAGGGAAGAGGTACCGGAACCCATCGTCAAGCGACCAAAAAACAAGGTCTATGAAGGCACGAGAGTGCCAGGGAAATATTTGATATAAGCAGTGAAGAGGACATTGTGCCGCCTTTTCACTTCAATTTTTTCACGATAACCTGAAACTCGGAACTCGGAACTTAAACCATGACAGAATTCGACCTTGCAATATATGAAATCGATTTGTATGGCTTCACAGTTGTTGAAGAGGTCATGACACAGGAAGAGGCGTCTTCCTTTCTGGACGTACTCATCCGTCTGGATAAGGAGGTAGGAGAAGGACGCCCTGGTCCCGGATCATGCAGACATGTCGCCAATTTACCCATACTCGATCCGATCTTTTTTTCTATTATCGACCATCCGCGAATATTACCCCTTCTCGAACATTATCTCGAACCCTCCCTCATTTTAGGCAGTCTGAACAGCCGTATTGTTCGTCCAGGTGATGATAATCAGGGGTTTCACAGTGACATTCCTGTAGAAATGCTCAATATGGCCTCGCCAGTTATGATGAATACCGTCTGGTTTTTAGATGATTTCTCAAGGGTCAATGGCGGCACCCGCATCGTGCCTGGAACACATAAAAGCGGTCTGGGAGGTCCACCGGCCGGCTGTGAAGTCAAATATTTTATTCAGCCTGAAGCGAAGGCAGGCAGTGTGCTTGTTTTCAATGGGCAGTGCTGGCATGCGGGCGGCGCCAATAACAGCACCGCTAATCGTCACGGCCTGTTTGCCCATTATCGTAAGCGGATGCTCATGTTTCAGTATGATCCCCATGATCATTTTCCGATCGAATGGTACCATTTGCTCACTGATCGGCAAAAAGAGATTATGCGCATGAAACATGGTGTAGGCATCCCCCGATCTGCTGATGTACAGGTCTTTTGATGTCAGATACAGGGTGGATAAACAGGTTGTGTATGGCTGGTCGCAGGTGAGTTTAACCCTTATCAGGACTTGCCGGTAACAGAAAAAATAGTTGCCATTGTACATGAGTTTAGTTAAGTTTTAGGAACGACATTTAAACATGCCATTTCCTATAAGAGTAGGCCTCCGCGCATGCCCATTGTATGCACAGAACCCTGCACCGGATCCGGCTAATATTTTGCATGGTCAACTAAGATCGTTTCCCCTGATAAAAGGAAGTATGATATGATCCGGTATGTCTCCATCTTTCTCGGCATCCTAATTCTGTCCGCCCTGAGTCCTGCCTATGCTAAAGATGCTGATTCTCTTGTGGCTGCTATTGATGATCCAGTTTTGCTTCCGGCCAACAGTACGGGAGATATTGATTTCGCGGCAGATGTCGCGGGGTTCTTGGGGAGAGAGAATCAAACTTTTGTTGAATTTTATTTCCTGTTTCGGCCCAGTGAGTTCACGCTTGAGGAGCAGGGAAATAAAATTTACAAAGGCGTTTTTTCCATAGATGTTTCCATCCTTGATGAACAGGGTAATGTTGTGCATCAGGTGATTGAGGAACGAACGTATGAAACGGATCGCCCGGTCGTAATCAATAGACGGGGTGAGGAACGGGTAATGGTTGATCGTATGGCTATATCTATTCCTCCTGGCACCTATCAGGCAGATATCCTGGTCACCGATATGAACTCAAAACGCATCGGCAAGCTGACCAAGCCGTTCATCGCCGACCGGTATGATGAAAATAAATTAATGATCAGTGAATTACAGTTTGCCACCTATATTAAAGAAGCGGAAAACCAAAATCGGTTTACAAAAAACGGACTGTTCGTTATGGCGAATCCGTTAAGGATATTTGAAAAATGGGCTGAAATACCTGAGGACGAAGTGTACAAACCCCGTACGATGTATATATATTTCGAGATGTATAATTTGGCCCTGGATCCCTCCGGCGCCTCGTCAACCTATGATGTCTCCTCTTCTGTAACCAGTCATACAAGTGGTATGACCTTTTCTCTTCCGCAGAAAAAAGGACTCCGGAAACCCGGATCTAACGGGTTAAAGGTGTTGGCATTTGATTATATGACCTTTCCTGAGGATATCTACACGATTAAACTGGTGTTGAAGGATAATTTGACCGGTGCAGAAATCGCCCGTACGTCCATATTTGAGGTGGTCCAACCACCGCCACCGCCACCGCCTGTTACGGTTCTGACCGAAGATCAGGCCAAACGCGGAAACAGAATGCTGAAATTCATGGCGTCAAAACGGGATATGAGTTTGTATGATAAGCTTGGTCTGGAGGGTAAAACAGAATTTTTAATCAATTTCTGGAAGGAACGCGATCCTACACCGGATACACCGGAAAACGAGTTTATGATTGTATTTAACGAACGGTTTTCTTTTGCAGATTTTCAACTCGGTGGCGCGGAAAGCGACCGGGGAAATGTTTTCATAAAATATGGCCAACCCGAAGAAATAGAACGCAATGATTCCAATACCCATCTGAAGTCGTTTCAGATCTGGTATTATACCAGTGGGGTTCAAGGAGATGGGGCGCGTGCAGATAATGGTGGGCGGCAATTCTTCGTTTTTGGTGACCGCCGAGGGATCGGTCGCTATGAATTACTTCATTCATCTGCCAGAGGGGAAATTTCAAATCCGAGATGGCGCAGCCTGCTTCTGTTACGCCAGGATCAATTAGATCCAACCGCCACCCAGTTTGATCCATCCATTCAAGCAGGCAAGTTGGGTGAATCCGGAGCAAACCAACCCTAGTTTTAAATCGGGAAGTGGGTTCAAAGGATAAGCCCGCTACCCGATTCTGATTCTTGACTTACGGTTTCCAAATCCCGATATATATACTTGTTCAGTAATTTACTCATTTTCCCTGCAACGGAAGGTAAAATTCGTACCGACACGCGTACGCCCTCCGGTTCATCTTCCCGAATCATAACATCTCCTGCATCATAAATAATGGAAAGGATCTTGCCATCTCGATGCGGGATGAATAAATCCAATTCGACTCGGTGATCGTCTACTATCTTAGCCATTCTCTCACGCAGGCGCTCCAGATCCCTCAAATTCAGCGCCGATATGGCAATTGCCCCTGAATGTTCATATAAAACTTGATCTACGTGATCCCGACTTTTAATCGCATCCGATTTATTAAACACCATTAATGAGGGCATATCGTTGACGCCCAGGTCCTCGAGTACATTATTGACCGTCGTGATGTGTTCTTCAAATTGAGGGTGACTTCCATCCACCACATGAATTAATACATCCGCATCATATACTTCCGTAAGCGTGCTTTTAAAGGAAGCGATTAGATGATGTGGGAGCTTCCTGATAAATCCTACGGTATCGGATAGTAAAATGGGTTGCCCTTCCGTCACATTTACCACACGTGTTGTGGAGTCGAGTGTCGCAAACAACCGGTCTTCAATCAATGTGTTTGCATTCGTAAATCCGTTGAATATTGTAGATTTTCCTGCATTGGTGTATCCCACTAGAGCAGCACAGAACATGGTACTTCGGCGTTTCCTCTGGCGATGGTATGAGTCTACCAGATTGTTTAGGGATCTGGTTAAATGTGTGATACGTCCCCTGAGCAGACGGCGATCCACTTCGAGCTGTGTTTCACCCGGTCCACGTACCCCTATAGCGCCGCCGCTGCTGCTGGAAGCCACACCGCCTTCCTGCCGTGAAAGATGGTCCCACTGACGGGTCAACCGGGGCATCATATACTGCAATTGGGCTAATTCAACCTGAAGTTTGGCCTGTTTGGATTTCGCTCTGGTGGCGAAAATATCCAATATTAACCCGCTACGGTCGAGAATCCGTCGTTCGATCACTTTATCAAGATTTTTTATTTGGGCAGGCGAGAGATCATCGTCAAAAATGACCAGATCAATGTCCTCCATCTCACACTTTTCCGCAATTTCCTCAGCCTTACCCACGCCGATATAATAAGCCGGGTGCAGGGTTCGTCTCACCTGGATGACTCGATCTATAATATCGGCACCCGCAGTATCTGCCAGCAAGGCCAGTTCGTCCAGCGCCTCTTCTACTCCAGCAGTTTGTTTTGTAGAAGAGGTCACACCAACCAACAGCGCGCGTTCCCTGGGATGTTGCGGAATTTCATGCATAGGATGTCCTTCCTGAAAAATACCTTCGGGTTTAATATCTTTTAATATCAAACACTTTCACCCGCCGTTTTATGCGAGATAGCCCGGGTGAGCCATGTTTCCAGCAAGACCAGTAGCAGAACCAGCCATATCAGCGACTTCCAGATTTCATATCCCTGTTGCGATTGCAAAAGGGCTTTATCAAGGCCGTCTTCAGACATGGCTGTCGATAGAATAATGTGTGGTTTATTTTCATTAAAAAGGGGCACTGCTTGCTGGATACTTATTATAGAGATATTCGATTCGGCAGTATCTGGATTAATGGAGAACTCGTTGAGCACCCCATCGCCATCCTGGATACGATAAACCCCTAATTCCTCTGTCCGTGATACGATAATCGATGCACCCTGGTTGCCGATTATCGGTTTAACAGACGTCATGTTTCCTGATGGGTATATAATTTTCAATGGTGTATCAGGCGTATTCCAGTCGATAAAATGTTCAACGGGTATCCCTGCATGATATTCTTTATGCGACATGGTTTCCGGTGCATGTAGATATTTAATACTCCGGTGCATAAGTGGTACAAACATACTTTTAAGAGCCAAATCACTCCAATTAGTATTGACATCGGAAGTAATGAGTATGGCCTTACCACGCCCCTTTCCACCCTCAATGATCGCAGGTGCGCCGTCTGTGAATCGGGAGATGACCCTGGTCCCCTCTGTGGTATTCAGATGATAAGAGGCATAGAATCTGGGCGCATCAGGAAGGGCGTCAGCGGACGATTGGAAAATAGTGAATATCGGATGTTCAAGGTCCATTTGACCAAGGTTAAGATAGGACTCCCGTTGCCCGGGTGAGCCAAGGCGACCTCGAACAGAACAGGAAAACACGTCATTTAACAAGGTGTTTTCGTATCCTGACCGTCCTATACCCGATCCTAAAAATAGAAGAACGCCGCCACCGGCAGCAAGGTACCGTTCCATATTACCGGTTTGTATCGCGGACAAATTAACACTACCATCTATGACCATCACATCAGGTGCGTTATCTTGGTCATCATTTAACACGCCGGCGGATGCAGTTTGTACCACGATAGGAGTCTGTAAAGTCCCTGATGGTTCTAGAACCTGCTCGAGAAAATACGGGGATTCTGAATTTCCTATGATTTGTACAGTGATAACAGGAGGAATAGTCAGAGTGAAATATTGACGGTTATCTGTCAGGATATCATCTTGGTCTATTTCTACATACCCACTATAGCGTCCTGGCGCATTGATCATGACATTGAATTTTACAGTCCCGGTCTTGCCGGGATCTGCTGAGATCATACGGATATCTCGTTTTACCCCATTTAAGAACAGGCTGATGGCCCGATCTTTAATCGGCATCGTACTGTGATTCGTAAATATTGCAGTCACCTGTTCCGGCTGATTACGGATCAACAGCCGCTCATTTACGGACACCGCATCCACACTCACATTGGATATATCGGGCGCATCAAACGGATATAAAAACATAGTAACGGAGGGATCTATATTAACGGCCGATGAGGTATCCAAAAGAGCCTGCCAGTCGCGTCTTTGCATATCGGTAAGAATATAAACCTTTTTATTCAGAGACGTTGTGTTGGCTAATAAGGCATTTGCCAGTGAAAGGGCATCTGCTATATTTCCTGTCTGGCTTGACACCTCAATTTTGCTCAGTGTCGTCTTTATTAAATCCAGACTGGTTGTAGGTCTTTCAGGCAATGCCTTCACCGGCACGGCGGTTAAAACGATAAGGCCTTCATCGCCGTTTTGCATCCAGTCTAAAATTTGCTGTGCCGCTTCCCTGGCCTGAGTAAAGGGGGAGGCGCCCCTTCCGCCGGCACTCATGCTATACGAATTATCGAGTATAATAGTAAACGCCGTTTGTTGGTGTACACCCGTTCCCAACCAGGCGACCATCGGTCCTTCCAGAACAGGTCTGGCAAAGGCCAATACAGCCAGCAAGATGATCAGCGCCCTTAATATGAGCAACAAGAGTTGTCTGATTTTTAATGCGCGTGATTGGTGCAGATGGAGCTGTTTTATGAATAGGATGGAACTGAAATCGATAGTGGTGACGCGCTGTCGGTGAAAAAGATGAATAAGGAGAGGGATAGCCGATGCAGCGAGGCCTATTAGCATAAATACGTTTAAAAAAGCCATGCGATTTTCTCCCGATAAAAAAGGACACACGATGCCCCTTGTGATCTTGTAGGCACATCATTTATAATATATGATAAAAAGGCAATACCATGCAAATGATTATTGGGTTGATTTTCGCCTCATTTCATAATACCATAATAGACAAATGGGATTGACCAATTTCACTTGACAGCATGGAGGTAATCCGGTAATTTTGCCCATCAACAGGTTGTGATGTTTAATCAACATACGACATCTGATAATTGGTATTCTAAGGAGATTACATGGAGGTGTGGCTGGCCTTGGAGGATGGAACGGTGTATGAAGGCGAGTCCTTCGGAGCCACTGGCGAAAAGACCGGTGAGGTGGTATTTAATACCAGTATGATAGGATATCAGGAGATTTTAACTGATCCTTCGTATAAAGGTCAGATCGTCACCATGACATATCCACTCATAGGAAATTATGGTGTGAATCCTGAGGATATGGAATCAATTTGTTCCCATGTGGAGGGGTTCGTCGTCAGGGAATATCAACCACGTCCAAATAACTGGCGTTCCACAGATACCCTAAATGATTTTTTAGCTGAAAATGATGTGATAGGTATCTCAGGAATAGATACGCGGGCGTTGACTCGTCGTCTGAGGGTCGATGGCGTTATGCGCGGCATAATCACCACGGAAAATCTAGACCATGCGCGTGTGTCAGCCAAAGCAAAAGCTGCCCCTGGTATGGTCGGTGTTGATCTGGTCAGAGAAGTCAGTACAAAACAACCTTATAAATGGGAGCAGGGTCACTGCGTTTCCATTACCCTGTCGAATACGGCCCCGGACCAGGTATGGCAGACTTTCGATAAAGCCTGTCAGTACCGAGTGGTTGTAATGGATTACGGCGCCAAGCACAACATTCTGCGTAGCCTGGCGCACCGTGGTTGCCGTGTGTTGGTGTTACCGGGTGGCTCGAGTGCCGAACTGGTTCTACGCCTCAATCCGGACGGCATCATGCTGTCCAACGGTCCCGGCGATCCGGGCGCAGTGGATTATGCGATCGAAGAATTAAAAATCCTGATCGGTCAGAAGCCTATCTTCGGTATTTGTATCGGTCATCAATTTCTCGGTTTAGCCCTTGGCGGTGAATCATTCAAATTAAAATTCGGTCATCGAGGCGCCAATCAACCCGTTCAGCGAATAGAATCAGGTAAGGTGGAGATTACTTCACAAAACCATGGGTTTGCCATTGACGCGGATTCCCTGGACACATCGATTGTCGAGTTAACCCATATTAACCTTAATGACCGGACCCTTGAAGGTCTGGCACATCGCACCCTTCCAGTTTTTTCGGTGCAATATCATCCGGAAGCCTCACCGGGGCCTCATGATGCGGATTATCTTTTTGATAAGTTTATCGATTCGATGAAATGAATTAAGACTATAGATTTTAAACATTTTATATAGAAGGTATATACTCAGTTAGTCGTTTGATCTCAAAATAAGATCGAGATCATCAATGGCGGTTTATTTAGGAGTAAAATCATGCAAAGAAAGATAAAGCATATTCTTTTCCTTGAGCCGAAATCCTCCCATCTGCATGTTTACTCGGACGCTTATATCCCGCGAATCGGTAGTCTGGTCCTTGCGACAATCATGCGACAACTCGGCTATGGCGTTCGTGTGATGCTCGAAGAAGTGGAGAAAATAGATACGGATGAATTTTCCGAGGCGGACCTGATATGTATTTCTTCGTTGACGACGACCTCGCCGGGCTCATATCAGTATGCTGATTTTATCCGTAATGTCTATCCCGATAAAATAATCGTAATGGGTGGTACCCACCCGACCTTTGTACCTGATGAAGCACTCCTCCACTGTGATTTCGTGGTCCGAGGTGAGGGGGAAGATGCGCTGGTCGAGCTGGTGCAGTGTCTCGAGTCCGGATACGATTTTCGGCATATCGATAATCTTTCCTGGTCGGAAAACGGCGAAAACTGTCATAATCCGGAACGGCCAAAAACAGATGATCTGGATGTGCTTCCGATCCCTGATTTCACACTGGTGCCTTCAGGCAAGATGGACATCATGTCGATTCAGACCCAACGCGGATGCCCCTGGGATTGCAGTTTTTGCACGGTCACTAAGCTCAACGGCCACAAACTACGGGGGCACTCAGTTGAACGGGTGCTCGACATGCTCGAAACCTATTCGAAAAATCCGGATTTCGTCTATCTATTTTTTGCAGATGATATATTCAACGTCCCTGTGGAGCGGACTATGGCCATTCTTCAAGGGATGATTGACCGCAGGTTGATATTGCCCTGGGCGGCACAGATGCGCCATGAAATCTCCAAGCAACCGGCGTTGCTTAAGAAGATGCGAGAGGCTGGATGTGACCGGGTCATGATCGGTTTTGAAGCGGTGGATGAAGCTGCTCTGGAATTATATGGTAAGAAGGAGACAGCCCAAGATGTAGAGCGGTCGATTGACGCCATCCATGGTCACGGCATCGATATTCATGCGATGTTCATCGCCGGTGCAGATTCAGATCGCGCGGAGACCATAGAATATCAATTTGAATTTGCCAAACGAAAAAATCTGGCTACATCGCAGTGCATGGTTTTGACTTATCTCCCCGGCTCGGAAGATACCATCCGGTACGATCTGCAGGGCGGCGAATATCTGAGTAAAGATTGGGGCCATTATGATGGTCACCACGCCAATCATCCACATCCGCATATGACCCGTTATGAACTGGTTAATACAGTCATGAAAGGGATGCAGAGCATGTATGCGCCACGAAGGATCTTATCAAAGTTCGCCAGCGCGGGGGTAAATTTACTTAAGATGAATAAACGCGAAGCGACCAGGCAAATGCGAAATGCTTTCTTGCGCCTCAATGGATACTCCATTATAAATCGATGGTTTAAAGAGCATGAAGACTATTTGCATGATCTAAGGGCTGAAAACGTGTCTTTGGCTCCAGATCGTTATCAACGAGTACTGCTGGCCGTTTCTAATGTAGATGTCAGCCGCGTCCTTAAAAATTTTCTCGATGAAATGGATATTCGGGTCGAAATTTTCAGTGAAGAGCATTTATCCGTCCTGAGGGACTCGGATCTGGTGGTTATGGCCGGGGAGATGGTGGATGAAATGAAAACGCGTGTGCAAAATTTGCATATCTTCCCCGTTCACGATAAAAATACGCGGATGGACCGAACCTTGACCCAATTAGGTATCCTGTTCACCGAGAATATGGAAACCATAAAAGAAGCAATTGCTACTATACAGATGCAGCAGAAGGCCCTGGCAACAGAAGGGTAGGGTGGCCGACCTATCGCGCAAATATATGGAATAAAAGATGGGCGCTCGATTTGGGTGTCCATCTTTTTATTGGGATGTCAGAAGCTGTTATGGAACAACTGACCGTGATCTGTTCTGAGACGCCTATAGGGACAAAAGGCTTAAGATGCAGAATTTGTCCCTGACATTATAGGATTCCGTATCCTTTTTTTGTTAAAGGCTCAAACTGAAGTTGCTTCGGTAAAAAAACTATCGATCTTTCGGACACTGCATATCACTGACTATTGTCATGATTGCCTGTGTGGATGTCCATTACAGTGATCCGCGTGCTGTTTGCTGCTTGTGTTACTTTTTCAGCATGGGCAGATGGCGTGGCCGGTAATGAATAGGTGAGTCCTGTAGATAAAGTTGCGTCATATACGCCAGGAGCATTTTATCAGAGAGAGTTGCCCTGTATCATGCAGTTTCACCAACCGTTTCTAAAGCACATCCAATATTTGACTGTGGACGGATATGTGTGGATTAACAGGGAAGACCGCCCTGGTCGGGGTGTATTTGTTTATCATGCACTAAGGGATACCGTTCCGGTAATCGGTGTGGCAAAACCCCCCGTATCACGGTGCAGAGGACTGTAGCCTTCCGGTAAACAGGGGAGAAAGTAAAAAGCCGTTATATGTCACCTCAGCCGGTATCGATCTGGAAAAAGCCGCTGATCACATTGCCTCCATGTACGGACCTTACAGAATACCGACAATGTTACGGTATGTGGACAGGTTATGCAGGGAGGCCTCAATATAAATAGACTATATGCGTAAACTATATGGTATTATCGGGGTATTATGGGGGTTAGTGGGTACATTCACGCTGCTTATTTTCGCCATCTACAGATTATCATTCATCGCCCTGGATGCGTTTTCCTATGACTTTTTCTGGTATCACTGGCTTGTCTTGATTGGTAATACCCTCTTCATGGCCCATTCTGAAGGCTATCGCGGATTTCAGTTGAATTTTTCGCCACGCGTGGCCGCCCGTTTAAAATTCTTATTTAAATTTCCAACTTTCCTTCATGTGATTACCGCCCCTTTCTATTGTATTGGCTACTATCACATTAAACGATCCAAACAGCTACTGATCATCGGATTAACTACCGGAATTCTTATTCTTGTTTACCTCATACGGTTTATGCCGCAACCATGGCGTGGGATAATTGATGTCGGTGTCGTCGTGGGCCTTACCTGGGGTGTTGTGACCTTATTCATTTTTTGTATCATGGCATTTACCTCAAAGCACTTTAATTATTCACCGGATAATCTAGAAAAATGAATATGAAGGGTTGCTTGCTCAGGTCGTATAAATAGGAGCCCGGTTGAGTGAAGTTTTCATTAAAATATATGGACCATTACACCTTAATCAACCTACAACAAAGCTACAAGAACAAAGGTCTATTTACCAGATATATGAGGTGAGATGATGATCAGAAAATTGTTGGGATTCGCGATTGTATGTGCTCTGTCGAGCAGTTGCGGGGTGGATAACCAGGGTGGCTCTTCAGAATACACTTTGATTGATGAGGTACAAGCCGCTCTCCCGCCGGCCTCATTCGGAGATTATTGGTATCAGGGTAAAGCTGAAATAACGAGTTATACGTTGAAGCAGGCAAGATATGGTGAAATCCATGACGGCCATGCGGTACTGATTTTTGTGACAGAGGATTTTTCGGCGAGCAAGCAGGTGAAACTGGATAATCCGCAAGAGGCTGGAGATGACGCGGTCAAGATCCTGAAATTAAATGCTACCAGGAAATTCAATACAGGGATCTATCCCTATTCCATTATGGGCTCAGTCTATTCCCCGATCGATCGCGTCCGCTACCCTCATCCCTTGAAAATCAACATGTCAGCCCAGGAATGGTGTGGTCAGGCGTTTGTACAGATGAACCTTCGAGGGGAGCAATACCAGATACAACAGTATTCCTACTTCGAGCGTGAAGGCGACCGAACCATCGCACTCGATGCCGTCATTCCCGAAGATGAAATTTGGACTGCGATTCGATTGAATCCATCTGATTTACCAACAGGATCGGTTCGAATGATTCCAGGCACACTGTATCAACGGTTCAGCCATGCAACCTGGGATGTTCAAAATGCAACAGCAACGCTGAAGGCCGATATCCAGGACGCAAACCTTATGGCCTATACGATATCATATCCCGAGATAAACAGGACTCTGACGATCAAATATAATACATCTTTCCCCTATGAAATCGAATCCTGGGAAGAAAACGCTCGTTCCGGATTTGGTCGTCGCGCTAAAATGATGACCACCACGGCTGTGCGTAACAAGCGGATAATGACCGCCTACTGGTCAAAGAATCATGTGGCGGATCTTGGATTGCGTCGGGAGTTGGGATTGGACTGATTGCAATTGGTGATTGGTGAATAGCGACTGGTGATTTGAAAATCTATTATTGACAAGCGAAGGAGTATCGAAAGCCCGGGATGTTTGCATCTCGGGCTTTTGTTTTATAATATCTTGCGAACAGGGCCATGCAGACTATATTTTGATATATATTTATAAAAGATAAACGATAACGGGTCCCCATCTGTTAAGCATCATGGAGTTGAATTATGTCAGATGACGTCAAATTTGGTGATACGAACGCAGGGTTCGATATGCAGCCGGATTTTGAGCGATTTGCTCAGAAGAATGATGTATTTCGCAGATCCTGGTGGGATGAACAAATAAAAAGTGAAAAATCCCGATTGTTTTATGATACGTACCGGGAACCTCTCGAATCATGGCGCAAAGCGGATGGGTTTACTCAGAAGGATTATGCCTTGCGTAATGCTGCCTGGCATGTGAGTGATATTTTTACCGAACTCAAACAGAACGAAGACCGTCGGGAAGGGTTTTCCGACGCCCTGAGCGGTCAACGGGAGGTTGCTAAAGTAAAAACGACGTTTTCCTCGCTTAAAGAGGCCTCCCGAGAAATTAAACGGGTGGCCCTTGGATTCGGCGCCGGAGAGGTAGGAATCACCCGATTTGATAAGCGATGGATGTACACCCATAAGTTCAGTGATATGAGCGGTACTGAACGTCCCAACGATATTCCGGCTGAAGGATTACCCTATGTCATTGTTACGGCCCAGCCTATGGATTATGAGCTCATTAAAACAGTCCCTTCCGCTTTGAGTGGGGCGGCTACCGGCATGGGATATTCCCATGATGCACTCGTTGTGCTTTCTGTCACCCAATATATTCGTAATCTCGGATATAATGCCATCGCGAGTATGAATGATTCTGCTCTGGCCATTCCTCTTGCGATCCAGGCCGGGCTTGGAGAGTATGGCCGTAATGGTCTCCTCATTACCAGGAAATACGGTCCTCGGGTTCGATTGGGTAAAATCTTTACAGATATGCCTCTGGCGCTTGATCAGCCGATTAGTTTAGGGGTTAAAGATTTTTGTGATACCTGCCGGCGATGTGCCACCGCGTGTCCCGTGGGGGCCATATCGCATGGCGAACCCACCGCGCAAAGGTACAACCAATCCAACATAAAAGGGATTCGCAAGTGGAGTGTGGACGGAGAGAAGTGCTTTGGATATTGGGTCGCTCAGAACAGCGACTGTGCGATATGTATACGCGTCTGCCCTTACAACAAAGATTACACCAAATGGTGGAATCGTATTGGTCAGCGCCTTGCAGGCACGCCTCTACGGAGATTCATGCTCTGGTTGGATGTCCGGATGGGGTTCGGCGAACGGATGAAACCGAAACGGTGGTGGCGCGGACGATGAACATTCTTATTACGGGCATAACGGGGCGGGTCGGCGCCAACCTGGCTGCTGGACTGATTTCAGAAGGGCATACGATACGCGGTCTGGTATGGCCCCGTGATCCAAGTACGGATAAACTGAAAAACCTTGGCGTTCATTTGGTGGCAGGTAGTCTGACTGAGATTGAAGAGGTGCATCAATCGGTTAAGGGTATGGATGTGGTGTATCATCTCGGCGCCGCATTCCAGGGGGGCGGACCGTTTACAGAAGATGAGTTCTTTGCCATTAACGCAGGGGGAACGTTCAATGTTCTTGAGGCGGCAAGAAGAGCTGGTGTACAGCAGGTTATCTATGCCAGCACGGATGCGTTATTTCCTAAATATGTGCCCGGCGGCTTGATGAAACCCATCACTGAATCTATTGCAAAAACCCCGGTCGGCAGCTACTCTGTTACCAAGTCTATCGGAGAAGATTTCTGCCTGGCTTACTGGAAAAATCAGCGTTTACCCGTCACCATCACCCGCTTCGCTATGATCTTCGGCGCTGGAGAAGTGCTCCATTTCCCCCCTTTTTATCTTCATTCGTTGATTAAAAATAGACCGGAACTTAAATCACTGGAAAAGAAGGAAGATCAGTTGGTGATCATAAGAGATGAGCAGGGCAGATCATATAAAAAACACACGGCTGATGTAAGAGACATTGTATCCGGTTTGATGAAGACCCTGGCCAAAGAGGCCACATATGGAGAAATAGTTCAACTGGCGGGCCCAGAGCCCTTTACCTGGGATACAGCGGTGCCCTATTTGGCCGAAACGCTGAATATGTCTTATACGGATGTGTCTATTGACGGTACACCGACTTTTTATGAATTTGATTTGAATAAGGCAAGAACACTCATCGATTACAAACCCCGATATGATATTTTTCGAATGATTGACGATGCTATCCGGTTCGAACAAGGGGACGATATCGGTTTATTGCCGACTTAGGAGCCGGAATTAAATAAGACAACAGCGGAAAAATACCCCTGAATGATGCCTGATCAACCCTGCACACCCGTAATCATGTCAGACCGGCAGAAGGCGATGGCGTGAAATCAATGCACGTATTTTCCCATAAAGACATTAAAACGATCTGACAGTTGGACATGGCCTGTCCAATTATGAGGAAAGAATGGCAAATAATACATGGCCGTTTCCCTGGCCGGAAGATCAGATTGCCCATTATACCGCCTACCGGGTGAATGATCCGCCTATAATCGACGGACGCCTGGATGAACCGGACTGGCGGGCCGCCCCCAAATCCTCGCGATTCCGAGATCTGGTCAATGGGGACGAGGTGATTCACGATACCCGTACGGCTATTCTCTGGGATGATGAAAATCTCTATGTCGGATTCTGGGTAGAAGAACCCGCGGTGGCAGCAACTCTGACAAAGCGTGATGATTCGATCTATAAGAACAACGATGTAGAGGTGTTTATTGCTGGCCAGGACGCCTACTATGAATTTGAAATCAATGCTTTCGGGACAATCTACGAGGTGTTTTTCATATGGGAAGAAGCTTATGCACGGCAAGGCTTCGATAAAGTGCCTGAATTCAACCGAAATAAGGAAGGCGTTCGGTTTTTTTCCGGCGTCGGATTTCAACCGCATCCGAGAGGACCACGTATCGGCTATTGGAACTGGGATTTCCCCGGTTTGCAGAGAGCCGTCTATGTAGATGGGAAGATCAACAATGAAAAAATTCGAGACCGGGGATGGATGGTCGAACTTGCTCTACCCTGGAAGGGCATGGCATCGCTGGCTAAATCGGATGGCCGTGCCCTCCCACCCGAAGACGGTGATATATGGCGAATGGATTTTTCACGTTTTAATCAGTACAAGGAAGCCCCGCCATCCCGCGACACCTCCGCCTGGGCATGGAGCCCTCATGGGGTGATGGATTCCCATATACCGGAAGTCTGGCCGTATATCCACTTCTCTACACAAAATGTGTGTAATCTATGAGAAAGGAAAATACAATGGAACCATCACTCGATTGGCGAGATCAGGGCGTCAAAGTCATTTCGGGCGATCATCTGGATACGAATACCGCTCAAACACCCGGGATGTCCCGCGCGGCAGCGATTACTCATGCCAGGACGGGCGCAAGCAAGCTATGGGCCGGCACCGTTACCATCCATCCTGATGCAAAAACCGGTGCCCACCATCATGGCGATCTGGAGAGCGTGATCTATATTCTTAAAGGAAAAGCCCGGATGCGATGGGGAGAACAATTAGAATATATGGCTGAGGCGGGTCCGGGAGATTTTATCTATGTGCCGCCCTATGTACCACATCAGGAAATCAACGCCAGCCCGGATGAAGCGTTGGAATGCGTCCTGTGTCGTAGTGGTATGGACCCCGTAGTTTTTAATTTAGATATAGAACCTATTGAAAAACCGGAATTGGTATATTGGGTAGATTCCATTCATTCCGCGCCTGAAGATTGTGCAGGGCAGTGAGGGCCGTATAAATTCTGTAGGCGGTTAGATTCTATTGCTTTCCGCCTACCTGCTGCATTCTGCTACTTTTCCCTGTACACTGCCTCCCGGAGTCCCTTGATATAGCCCACAGCAAACAAGCGAGCAATAGCTGAATACCCGGGATGGTCATTACTGTCTCCAGCCAGAGTGGGAACATGATCCGGACGCAGGACACCATCGAAACCGATATCCCGGTAGGCATGCAGGCATTCCAACATGTCGGTCGGTCCGTCATCATGGAAAGTTTCCTCATAGTGCTCTACGTTTCCTTTGACATCCCTGAGATGTACAAAAAAGATTTTGCCCTGTTTTCCAAAATCTCGAATGACGGCCGGTTGATCATCCGTCATTAAGGCAAAGTTACCCTGACAGAAGGTGAGACCATTTGAGGAACTCGGGACCAGATCAATCAGTCTTTGAAAGTTCTCAACAGAACGCATGATCCGGCCGATACCTCGAAGGGGCGATAAGGGCGGATCATCTGGATGCATAGCCATCTCGACGCCGGCTTCCTCAGCCACAGGCACGACCCGCTCCAGGAATTCATGCAAGGTTTCCCAAAGCTGATTTTCGGATACCTCACCGGCTTCCGTCAGGGGGGCATTTTTCATCATCTCATGATCATAGCCAGTCACCATAGCGCCACCACGTGAGGGGATTGTGGTGGATGTACGCATCCAATTCAAAATCGCCATCCAGTTATAACACCATGTTTTTATACCGACGCGTCCCATATTGGATACAAAGGTGCAGACATTGTCGTACTCCTCTTCCTGGCCTTCTGTTCCCAACTTTATTTTATGCATCGGGGGGGCGCTTTCAATAACCGAAAGGGTGAATCCGGCGTCTTCAAAGGCGTTTTTCATCCTCAGCATGGGCATATAGTCCCATCCCTTTTCATTTCCTTGACCGCCGGGGATGCCCGCTACTGCATGGCTGACGCCGATTTGTTTTACCTGATCCCATAATAAACTGTGGGATGATCCGAGTACTTCCGCAATCTCTATCATGCTAATTTCTCCGGTGGGAAAGTGGGAAAGCCAGGTTGGAATTTCGAATTACGATTTAAAAATCTATTATTTTCAGTCATTCATAAATCAAAAATTATAATTCAAAACTTGGTTTATATATCTCGACGGGTGCGTACAGGGTGTTGCTGGGCGCGATCGAACAGGTCGGCCCATTCTTCTGAACCATCATCGTATAATGCATTCAGATATACGCCGTCCACATGGGCGGGACCGTGACCCTGGCCGTAATATCCATAACCCTGACTCATGCTTCCCAGGTGAACATAAGAATGGTCAGGGTATACCACCTGGCCTATAATCCTTGGTTTGGGCCTGTCGTATCGTTCCCCCTTTTTATTTAAATCCTGAATAGTCTGATCGGGGATCCGATATTTTGCCACGGTTTCTTCATCTACCTCGACCCCAAGTCCTGGTTCTTCCGGCACACGATGAAATCCTCCTACGATTTCGATAGGCTTTGTGAGCAATTGGTGGCTGTAGAGGTTCATACAGGTAATCGCCGGCCAGGTCGCATGGCTGAGAACGGCACCGAGATGAGCCGCCCAGGTGGTCGTCAGGCCATTGCCCACCAGTTGAAGCCAGAAAGGCATATTGGCCTCTGCACTCAGGGTGCCTTGTTTTATGACATTCGATTTACCGGCACAGACCACAAAGCCATCACACACTTCTTCACGCACGGTCGTTAAATAGGGTGGAGAACCGAAATGCATAGCAATGGGACGGGGAATGACCTGTCGTAGCTGGCGGTTACCCAGAATATCCCCTTGTGGTATGGGGGTTTCAAACATGGCTACATTGTTATGCCGGGCCAGTTTCTGCATGATTGGCATAGCCGCGGCTGCATTTTGCATGGTGCCATTTGCGTCCAGATCGAGTTTGAAATACGAGGGAACCCCGCTCGTGATCGCCTCCACCTGGGCGAATATATCCCACCAGGGGCGTTGTTTTATTTTAAAACTTGTATACCCCTTTGACACAGCTTCTTTAGCCTCTTCCAGCCAGTCTCCCGGCGCGGCATCAATGGACCACCAGGATATAGGTGCCCAGTCTCTTACTTTTTGCCCCATGAGTTTATAACAGGGGATCTCCAACGCTTTTCCGACCACATCGAAAAGGGCCATTTGTAACCCGGCTCCGAGTGCATCATCATTCATCATATCCGCCGGACTTTGACCAATAACCCGGTTTACCGCCTCGTCGGTGACCCTTGCCCAGGTATAATGTATAACCGTTTCTCCCCAGCCTACAAGACCCGTGTCAGTGGTCACTTTGCATAACTCAAGTATAGACCAGTTGTACACCTCCCGCTCAGAAATCCTGATTTGCCGCTCCGTGAATGGAACGTCGACCACCATACGTTCTACATCGGTCACTTTCATAATAAGGGGTCCCCAAGGAATGGGATGCATGCTTAAGGGCGACCCTGATCGGATCGCCCGTGATGACCATCTCTAAACACACCTACAACGATTCTGTAACAATACATGGCCCTAAATCATTAAACAACTGACCACTAAAAGAACAAGGAAAGGTAATATACCCACCGCCACATTATCGCCCATGGATACTAACAATTCAATTGGGATGGTAATCTCTAAACCGAATCCTAAGTTGATTGATGCTGCGTCGGTGACGCCAAGGGACATGGAAATACCGAAATATAAACTGCCAAGTAATGCCGCCCAGAGCAGCAGGTGACCCACGTGTGGTATTGTGCCTGTCGATAGATCTTCGGCTTCCATGATATCATGATAGAGTAAGCCCCACCGTTTGACCCTTGGATATAATACAGGCAGTAATAGAGGTCCCAGGATGGCCGCCGTGATAAAATTGTTGACGGTTATAAGTGGTGCGAGGACATGAAAGGGAACGAGTCCGAGGGTATCGAGTCCCCATCCAATTTGTACGCCACAGGCCAGACTGGCCAGTAGGGTTATCGGAAGATATCGTAAAAGCTTGGAAAACCCCCAGGGGACCGGTTCGTTTTTTGAAAGGAGACGCCACATACGATAGGGGATATAACCGAACCAGAAGTTACCTAGCATGCCCACATAGCTGCCGAGTCCGTATGTACCGCCCATCAAGTCTCCGATCAGGTTACCGAAGGCAGCGCCCCAGGCGCCTGCAGGACCGAACATGAGTGAGCAGATGACCGGAAAGACGTTGGCAGGACGAACCTCTGTAATTCCAGGAATAATGGGTAGGAGTTTAAATGGAATTAAAACGGCGGCATACATCGCCGCCGTCAAGGCTACCAGGACCACCATCCTGGTATATTTCCACATGGTAAAGACTTCCCGCACGGGTTTAAGTCCCCTCAGGCCTTCTGCTCCATTTGTTTAATTTCATCACGCAATCGTGCAGCATCTTCATAGCGCTCATCATCAATCGCAGCCTGGAGTTTTTTTCGGGCTGTTTCCAATGGGGCGTTACTGTCTATTTGAACCTCTGGCTCTGAAGTCTCCATCATGTCTTCGATAACAATTTTTTCAACGCCTTCTTTTTGGAGTTCTTCGATGGCTGCTATAACCTCGTCCTCTCCCTCTCCGGCCTTACTACTGGGTGGCATGTTTTTTCCGGCTTCATCCATCACGGCTTCCATCGCATATATGGGGGCATTGGCGCGCAAGGCCAGGGCAATCGCATCGGTTGGGCGAGAGTCAATTCTAATAGAACGACCATCCAGTTTGGCATGGATTTCCGCTATGTAGTAGGCTTCCTCTCTTAATTCCGTGATAAGGATATATTGGATTTCGGCATTGAAATGTTCAAAGACGGAATTCAACAAATCATGGGTCATAGGCCTGGGCGGTGGCGGGTCTTCTTCGGTTATTTGCGATTTAATCGCGATCGCTTCCGCTAAGCCAATCATAAGAATCAACACACGCTCTTCCTGCTCATCGGACAACCAGAGCACCGGTGTAGCATGAATGGGATAGGGAGGACCTACATCATAGACTTTCAGTCGAATCATGATAACAACCTTTCTTCCCGTCCATCACCGATGCATGGTTGGCTCTGAAAGATAATCGATAAACAAAATCGGTAGGGATATGTCAGATATGTATAAAATGCTGATAACAACTTATTGATGATGAGGTCGCCCTCGCCAGATGGCATCTCTGCTATGATTTGAGTAGAGATGTCAACTCGAACGGCGGTTGGTTATAGAGGATATAAATAATATCTCGACGGCATTTGGTCAAGCTAAATATTATCACTTGAAACCCAAACTATTTAATTTCACTGATGTTTTGCTGCTTGCTGCGTACCATCAGTAATTTAATCAGATGGATCGGGACGCCATGATCCGTGGGGACGTGCGTTTTCAATCAGGCGTTTTCGCGATAGGAACCGATAGGCGGCTTCTTTTTTACCCGTGTTGCCTGAAGAGAACAGGCGAGAGGTTTTAACCTGGACCTGAGCGTGGAGGTGGTCCCGTAAAAATTCGCGCCGGTGATGTTCCCGGCAGAGGGTGATTCCATTTTCAAGCGTGTTTCTGCCGCCCTGAGACCTTGGGATGATGTGATGGGCCTCCAGATCTTCTGTAACGCTGCATTCCTCATATTTACAATGGGCATCCCTTTCTTTTACAAGACGAGACCACCTTTTATCCGAGTATTGTTTTTCTATTTTTACCATTTCCATACCCATTCCTCCTTCAGGTGGGTCTGTCTTTTACGTTCGGACCAAGATTTTTTTAGACAGATCCTAAGAATAGTAGCTCTTCAGCACCTGCTGCGGGCTCGCATACATACATGTCCGGTTGCAAACCGGTCTCTTCAGGATATCGTGCCTTCACTATCTTCTCAAACTGATCTATTCCCGCTTTTTCGATCAGGCTGACCGTGCAACCTCCGAACCCGCCTCCCGTCATTCTGCTTCCCAGGACGCCTTCAGTTTCACGTGCAATGTGGACGAGCAAATCCAATTCGCTGCAGCTGACCTCATATAAATCACGCAAACTGTCGTGAGAGGCATTCATTAACTGTCCGAACTTCCTTAAATCCTTGCGTTTGAGTGCCTGGACGCTATCCAGAACCCGTTGATTTTCAGAGATGACATGATAGCAACGACTACGGACGACCGGGTGTAAATTTTCTTTGCACATCATAAATTGTTCGATGGATACATCCCGGAGGGCCTCGATGCCACCAAGCTGTGTGCTAAGAATCCGCACCCCTTCTTCGCATTGGCGCCGACGTTCATTATAAGCCGAATCGGCCAGTTCTCTCGGTTTATTGGAGTTTGTTATGACCAGCACATGATCAGACGCTTGTATCATAACCGATTCATAATCAAGCGAACGACAATCTATAAGGAGAGCTGCGCCTCGTTTGGCGAGGCAGGAAATAAACGGGTCCATGATACCGCAATTGACACCTGCATATTCATTTTCCGCTTGCTGACAGAGCCGAGCAAGGACCAAACCAGATAAATCCACATCACTCAACGCCGTCCACATGGTTGCGACCGCCACATTGAGTGCGGCGGAAGAACTCAGGCCGGCCCCGATAGGCACGGTACTATGCAATACGGCATCAAGGCCACAAAGACCTATCGATTGTTGTATTAAAACCGAAGCAACACCATAGGGGTAAATTCCCCAGGTCTCCACCGGCGTCTGCATTTGATCCAGATCAAAGGTCACAGTGGATTTATCATTCAGGGAATGTATGCGAACCTGACGACTTTTTCGTGGAGTCGCAGCCAGCAGAACATCCCTGTCAATGGCTACGGGGAATACGAAGCCATCATTGTAATCTGTATGTTCACCAATTAAATTGACCCGTCCTGGCGCTCGAAAAAGACGTATGCCGCTATGGTCTGATCCGAAATGCTGATGATGGTTGTCAATTAGATTTTGAATTCGTGTGTTCATCGCTGTGTCAGAAATAGTTGCCGTACCGACTTAAAATAAGCGTAAGCCAGATCGGTCTTGTAATCCGGATAGGTCCATGGCAGGGCTTGAAAATTTCCTTTACGAAAGATCAGAGTCACCTCGCCATATATCCCTTGGTCAAGATAAAGACGATGGCTGTAATTTTTAGTGGTAGCCAGCACCAACTGCGCCCCGTTGATGTATCCGGGGTCCAGGTTGATTCCACGTCCCGGTTGACCGTCCGGGCGCTGTAAATTCATTTCCATCTCATTGGTGATATGTTTAATAGATGAAAGTCTCCCTGGATTAACGGTATCCTTAAAACTGATAAATTGTTTTATCAGTTCTACGCCCATTTCTTTCTGATAATAATCTGAAAAAGAAAAAGGATAGCTCTCACTTTCTGAATCTACGTCGCCGAATTCAGTCCCCAACATGATTCGACCCTGAGCAATCATCTCTTTATTTTGCGCCATAAGAGCGATCATTAATTTGACCGGCTCGGGGGAATCAGCAGTGCCCATGGAAAAATATCCCGATCAGTTCATTTGCTAAACAATTGTCCCGACCATATATTGACCAATCGATATATCAGTGCAAAATACTTTAAATATGGAATACAAAACGAATATATAGCACATGGGCGTTTTGTCAACATAAAATGAGTTGAGACCGGACACAAAGGCAGGTGGATCATGCAACGTTTAATTTATATGATCTATTTAATGGTCCCATCAAAGGTTACCCTCCCAACATTTGCTCAGGATCTGATGTCATTGGACCATCTGAAAATCAGAGGGTATATCGATAGTTACTACACCTTTGATTTTTCAAGACCCCATCTAAGGACAGAGCCTTTACAACAGGTCCTCTTCGCCATAATGAATTCAGTGGACCTATTCCCGTTCACTCATGCCCTACTTCTCCCCTTTTTTCGAGACGGGGTTGCGTCTATCCGGCCCTCTCTAAGAGAAAAGTACATTTATCCTGGTGTTGGTAAATGGATGGCAAAATATCCGAGAGAATAATGATGACAAGGCGATCGGCACGCAGCTTCAACACCAACTCAATGATCGTATTTTCCTGAACTGGAGTACGTTTATCAGTAATGACGCACCGACAAATTCTCCGTCACAACTGCGCATTTTTAATGATTGGTTTATCCAGGCTCAAATCCATGATCGAGTTGACGCGGCCTTGATCTTCGATTCGGGCTTTCAGAAACGGGCGTCATTAAGTACATATGATCCCTGGTAGGCCATGACATTTTACACCAGAATACGTGCTACACCACGATTGAAATTCGGCGGGCGTGTCGAATATTTCTCGGAAAAGAAACAGGTCATTGTTCCAACCGGCACACCGAATGGTTTTCAGACCTTTAGCGTGTCGGCCAATATCGACTATGCGCCTGCTGATCATTTTTCGTGGCGCATTGAGTCAAGGTTTTACCGATCAAAAGATGCCGTGTTTCTTTCCTGTCCGGGTAATAAAAGAAATAGCGTTATGATTACCATGTCATTCGCTATGTATCTGGAGTGAGTCCTGTTGAGGTGGTAAATTTGAAGCCAGGAGTTGATATGATACTCGATCGCTTTTCATTGGTAGATAAAGTGGCTATCGTGACCGGTGGCGGCCAGGGACTGGGGGAAGCCATAGCTCTGGCAATGGCTGAAGCCGGGGCTAAAGTAGTCCTCTCGAGTCGAACGCTATCCAAATTAGAGCTGGTTGCTGATCGAATAAAGGAGGCAGGTGGGACCGCATTGATCATACAGGCAGACGTGGCAGACCGCAAAGACCATGAAAAAATAGTCGCGACGACCTTGGATCGATGGGGACAGATTGATATCCTGGTCAATAATGCAGGGGTAAACAGGCGGTCACCGCCGGAAGAATATCTGGAAGAAGATTGGGATGCCGTCGTCAATACGAACCTGAAGGGCACCTTTTTTTTAACACAACTGGTCGGGCGAAGCATGATCGAACGAAATTATGGAAAGATCATTCATATTGCCTCCCTGGCCAGCATCACTGGTATTCCAGATATTCCTGCCTATACGGCGGCCAAAGGTGGACTTGGCGCTCTGACCTATCAACTGGCGATTAATTGGGCAAAATACCATATCAATGTGAACAGTATTTGTCCAGGATATATTCGTACACCACTTACCAGATCTGTGGAGGAAAGTGATCGGGGTGCCTATATTGTGAGCCGCGTGCCGATGGGACGCTGGGGGGAACCGGAGGATATCGCGGGAACTGCCGTTTTTCTCGCCTCCTCGGCCTCTGATTTTCTTACCGGGCAGTTAATTGTGGTAGATGGAGGATGGATGGCAGGGGGGTGAAAAGGGAGTAGGCCGTCAGAAATAATTTGGTGAATTGTAGATTGAAAAATCCAAAAACAGTTAACCCCGCAGGGCGCCGGTCGTGTCCACAGGACACACGCCATCAAGCAACCGGTCAGGGCGGTAGGAAGTCAGGAAAAATTCCAATCCCCCAATCCCCCATTTAGACAGGGTTGTCGAAGTCAATGCAGAAGGCTTTTCAGTTCATCCCTGATTTCAGCGGCACGCTCAAAATCTTCTGTTTCAATGGCCTCCTGCAGTTCTTCCTGCAGGCTTTCTTCGGGAGATTTAGGTTGTTTTCCTTTGATCTTTTCGGCCATATCCCGTAATACTTTCAGCTCCTGACTTTTTTCAATAAGGTCAGCCTGATCATACCGTTGGAAAAAGGCTTCTATATCTTCTATCCCTTCTTCTATTTTACGTAATGCGCCGGGGATATCCTGACATTGGGCTCTTATTAATCCTTGAGCACGGGTTCGGTGCATGAGGACAAAGGGGCGATATTGTTCGAAGGCCATCCTGTCATTCTCATCCTCTGCATATTTTCTTACCAGATCCATGATCTGCAGGTTGTGTTCTGCATCACCCAGAGCTTCATCATAGGCTTCTAATTGAAAAAAACTAATACGACGATAGTAGTACTGTAAAGATTCCATTTGTAGTATTTCACATTCATCATGTGAGAACCGAACATGGGCGTCCGAGCCGTGTTCCACTGTCTGTTCATCGATGGAATCCAGATGGTAGTCCAGCAAAGATGGTTTTCCATGAGGCGTCTTGCCATCGGGGCGCGCTGTCCACTCCATTTGAAGAAGGCCCAGGTCGACTCGCATCTGGATTTTGGGTAATCCATCATTGCCAATTATTTTTCGAACGACAAGCTCACCCGGACTGTTGTAATGCCAATCCTCCAACAAGGCGCTGATATCAATATTCATGACTCTGACCCCACATGAATTAGATCCATTCTAGGTGACAATGTGGATTTTGTATCAACATAACCTATAGATATTCCATTCGGTTTTCTTCTTCTATCCTTTCTATTATTTTTTTATTTCCTGATCACGTTCTTTACTACAAATCAACAAGACATCCGGCGTATCGATTACAAGCACAGCATTAATACCGACGATAGCTGTTAATTTATTGGAACCGTCTACTATGGCGTTATGCACATCAACAGCGATCACTTCGCCTTTGAATGCATTACCATCCGCATCCCGGGACCAGAATTGTTCAACGGCAGACCAGCTTCCTACATCACTCCAGGAAAACGTTCCCTGGACCACGAATACGCGGTCCGCTTTTTCCATTACTGCATAATCAATGGAAATATCCGGTAACGCCGTGTAGATCCGTTTCAGATGATCGGGTTCATCCGCTGTCCCCCAATAATCATCCAATTCAATTAAACCCGAATAGACCGTCGGACAATATTTTTCAAGACCTGATAAGATGGTGTCAACCGACCAGACAAACATCCCACTGTTCAAAAATGGCGGCCGCCCATAAGAAACTGCTTAGGTGTATGTATTCGACTGTGTGGCCAGAATCGGGTCCCACGCCCTCCGGCCATGATCACAACTTGCCTACCTTGTCCCTATTTGTGTTCCATGAATAGGACAGGTTAAATATATCCATAAATGGCGCCCCATGTGGTCAGGATGCCGATGCCCCAACAATAAAAGGCGAACTTGGAAAAGTTTCCATCGGTGACTACTCTGATTAATAATTTCAGGGCAACATAACCGCTGACGGCTGCAATCCCGGTAGCCATGAGAATCGTTGGCCATTGCTCCAGGGAGGCCGGAGGGGCATGCTGCAACTGTAGAAGGGTAGCGCCGATAATGGCGGGGATAGCCAATAAGAAAGAAAATTTAGTCGCCAGTTTTCGATTAAGGCCCAGAAGCAGGGCGATCGATATGGTGGTCCCGGTTCTTGATATGCCAGGTATGATGGCCATGGCCTGACCACAGCCAATTAGCAAGGCGTCTACCAGGGTGGTATGTCCGGTATGTTTTGTCGCCTGTTGTGCAAATTGCGAGAGCCATAAGATCGAGCCGGTGATTATAAATGCGATGCCTACATATAAAGGCGTAGCGAAAATAGCTTCGACATCATCCTGAAACACCAGACCTATGATGGCAACCGGGATTGACGCGAGGATAAGCAATACCAATAATCGGAGCGATTGATCACCCGAATCTATTTCGCCTGTACTCACCCTCTGCCAGATACTCCGTATCAACTGCAATAGATCCGTTCGGAAAACAATCAATACGGCAAGTAAGGTACCAAGGTGTAACATCACATCTAAAAACAACTGTGGTTCCTTTAATCCAAACAAATGTTGAAAAACCACAAGATGGCCGGAGCTACTGACGGGTATAAATTCTGTTACGCCCTGGATAAAACCAAGAATAGCCGCTTGATGCAAAGGGATCAGGACTAACTCCTTAATGTTTTGATTGTCATCCTCGCGAAAACTGGGATCCTTCAATCCAGGCTATGAGGACTGCTGCCGTCTGGTATGTCGACGAGGCGACCTTCTTCGACGCGACTTTTTCTTATTGTGCACAAAACCTTCCGCTGGCGGATCAATCGGATCTACTACCTTCTCGGACTTTATGAAACAGGAATATAGTGCACGCCACCACAGAACAAAGGGTAACATGGGTATAGTTGCATAGGCGACAACCGGTGACTGCATTTGTATCATCCTCAGGAGAACGAAAAGAGATAGGATAGCATTCAAGACCATCCATCCTACAGATATAGAGGACGACAGACCATGCAGGTAGGCGGCCAGAACAAAGAAAAACATACCTATACTCAAGACACCGGTAAAAGAGGGTAAAAAGGCATTAACGCCCCCCAACACCTGAGCCATGCTTTTCCATTCGATGCCTTCTTTTATCATTGGCAAAGCGTGGTGACGGATCTGATGCCAGGTAGTTTGCCATCGACCAGCCAAGGATTGGACGGGGGGTAAGGATGGACTCCAATCATAGATCTTTGCTTTAGCAGCGAACGTGACGTCTACATTTTCTCTCAATAATCTAAACGTATAACCATCCAGGTCTGTAACAGCAGGATTTCTAATTTTATATTTGTCGATAATTCGCCGCGACAAACAGAACCCGATACGGCGTCCCCCTCCTCCGAGCCTGAATTTAACAGACCACCCGGTTAGCCAGGATGGAGACAAAGCAGCTAAAATGGCCCTGAGGCCTGTTTTCAGGGACCATTTTGCCCCTGATATCTGATAGCCGGATTGGATAACGAGGGCGCCCTTGGATAATTTATCGCTCAACACATTTAAATAATTGGCAGACAAGCGAGCCATAGCATCCAATATAATGAAGCCGTCAAATCGGTTTTTTGATGATAACCGCTCCAATGATGCTAAGATCGCATCGTCCCTGTTGCGCCAATTTTTATTGCCGGGGCCATATACGATTGCCCCTTTACGGCGTGCGACAGTGGTCGTCTGATCTGTACTATTAACGGGCGCTATAACCACTTCAAACATATCACGCGGATATTTTAGCCGGCGTAAATGCTCGATTGTTTTGCCGATGATCGCTTCGTCATTTTCCACCGGTACAATCAAGGCGAATATATGACGAGGATATATTAACGGCGCTTCCCGTCGCTTGGTGCTCCAACCGATCAAACTTACCACAAATCCATAGAGCACGATACTACTCCATCCGGCTAAGACGAGCAACTCGAACAGTGTCAAGAGCGTCACGCCTTAACCTCCCTATTGAATAATAGATTATGAAAAATGAGTGTTATCGTTCATGGTATTGTTTATTATAATAATCCTTATACTCTTTTTTATTCTTGATTAATTCCCACCAGGCCGGATGATCAACATACCACTGCACGGAGTGAGTGAGCATCTCGTCGAAACTATAGGCCGGTGACCACCCTAGGTCTTTAAGTTTACTGCAATCAAGCGAATATCTCAAATCATGTCCAGGACGGTCGGTGACAAATTCTCGCAAACTTTTCGGTTTATCGAGCTCATCTAAAATACGATCTACCAGCGTCAACCCGTTAATTTCAATATTTGTACCAATATTATAGGCCTCTCCGGGTTGGCCTCGCCGCAAAACCAGATTGATCCCGGCACAATGATCCATCACATACATATAGCTTCGGATCGCTTTTCCTTCTCCATATACGGGTAATGGTTTGTTTTCTATCGCATTGGTGACAAATACAGGAACGACTTTTTCCGGATATTGATAGGGACCTATTGTATTTCCCCCACGTGTAATCAACGTAGGTAGACCATAGGTCGTATAATAGGATAGAACGAGTAACTCTGCGCCGGCTTTACTTGCTGCATACGGGCTGCGGGGGGAAAACGGGTCTGTTTCGACGGAATCCCCGACTGGTACATCGCCGTATACTTCATCTGTGGATACCTGCAGAAAACGCTGAACTCCAGATTCTCTGGCCGCTTCCAAGAGCGTGTAAACCCCCTTGTAATTCGTCTCTATGAAAGCGGAGGGGCTTAATATAGATCGATCGACATGTGATTCTGCGGCATAATTAACCACGGCATCGACGCGGGGCAGGATGGTATCCAGCAAGGCCCGGTCACATATATCTCCCTCGATAAACTCCAAACGGCTTGTTTCATGAAGGTCATCCAGATTCGCCAGGTTGCCGGCATAGGTCAATGCGTCGAGCACAATCACTTTACAAGATGTATCTTGATCCAGAAGATATCGCGTGAAATTACTGCCGATGAAGCCCGCACCGCCCGTGACTAAAATGACCTCCATGTCTTCATTTACTCCTTATCGTGCCATCGTCTGAATAGCCCCGTTGTTCCCAGTATCCTTTATGATTCTTTTGAACGACCTTTATACCAGTCAACCATTTAACCTGCTTATACCCATAGATGCCGGGAAGGACCACTCTCAAAGGCGCTCCATGTTTCGGCTGGAGTAGTTCATCGTTCATCAGTAAGGCGAGCATACTGCTCGATTTGACCGCGGCAGCATAAGGAATACTGCTTTCGTATTCATCTGCTCCGTAAAACACCACATCCTTAGCCCCTGCCTGCACACCTGCCCGTTCCAACAGGGTTCTTATTTTTACGCCCTTCCATCTCGCCCGCCCACTTGCGCCTCCCACACATTGCAGCACAGACTCCTGCACGTTCTGAGGCATTTGTTCAAGCTCGGTATATGTTACCTCATATGGATGATCAATAGCCCCATCTATTTTTAGTAACTGGGTTTCGATATCGATCTTCGGCGGAAAGGACACAATAGCGGTAACAAAGAAACGGGATAAGGGCGTCAACCCCTTTTCATCACGTTCAACAGGTATGGGCGATGGACCCGGCATAGATTGGCGTACAGGCATGGTACAACTTACGGTCAACAACCCCGCAGCCAGGGTTTCGAGAAAATGACGGCGATCCATAGGTTCAGCCTATTGATTTTGACCTGTTCGCATTTGCAACAGTTGGGCCTGTACAGAAGCTGCGGCAGGGTAATTGGGATAGAAGAGAAGCAACGTATCCCATGCGGCAATTGCACGGGGAATATCTTTCATATCCAATTTGAGAACGAGTCCTAGATTATACCGTGCATTGACGTGTTTCGGATTGATGTCCAGGGCTTTCTGAAAATTTTCCACGGCGACATCACTCCGTTGTATACGACGGTATGCGATTCCCATATCTACAATGACATCCGGATTGTCAGGCCTCAATTCTAATGCCTGGGCGTAATGAATAATAGCCGATTGATAATTTCCCGTATCATAATAGGCATTGCCCAAACGGATTCGTGCATCTACATCATCGGGAGCATGCGCTATATGTGATTCAAGTTGTTGGATGATGGAGGCTTGATCGTTGGAAGGCTGTGAAAAAACAGACGCAGTTGATGAGGCCGTTTGTTGGCCACCAAAACCGACTTGTGCTATCATGATGCCGGTCAATGCCCCGATGACAAAGGTCAACAAATGGGAAAGCCATAAGAGGGATCGACTGGTGTTTTTCTTTTTTGATCGCCGTTGCTGCTGTGCCATGCAAGGTCAACTATGAAAATGGTCTAAATTGTTATGCGCCTTTGATTTGCCCACCGGCATCTATCGGGCCATTTGCCCGAAACCTCAATCGCGATGATCACGCTCCGTGCGGTTGTGCCACCCCATCACGATAAGGGCTTCTGTTCAGCTTGTCAAGGTAAAACAGTTGGTGAGTTGACAGCACAAGCCGTATACCATAATATACCACTCAATGCACTCATTCACCGTCGATCATCACTTCCAAAAAAGTCACCAACAAATCCACTCACCTTATATTTCAGGAGCAGGATATGGCATGGATTGAAACAATATCTGAGCAGGATGCAGACGGGCGTTTGAAACGGCAATATGAGGCGGGTATAAAAAGAGCGGGCCGCGTTTATAATATTATAAGAATCATGAGCCAGAATCCCGAAACAATGCGCACATCTATGGGGTTATATATGGCGATAATGCTGGCCGAATCTCCCTTGTCACGAGACCAACGGGAAATGCTTGCGACGGTCGTATCCCAGACTAATGGTTGCCATTACTGAACAGAAGCTCACGGAGAGGATCTCCGTCAGATTACCAACGATGACGAGTTGGTCGCTCACATAAAAATCGATTATACCCGGGCTGACCTGGATTCGCCGACCAGGGCTTTATTGGATTATGCAGTTAAACTGACCCGTCGGCCCAGTGAAATGACAGAACATGATATCATCAGACTTCGGGAGGAAGGATGGATCGATGCGGCCATTCACGATGCAGTTCAGGTCATCAGTTATTTTAATTACATCAACCGGGTTGCAGATGGATTACATGTGGACCTTGAACCTGAAATGCCAACAGATAATTACTAACGGTGATTTATTGATGGGAGCAGGTTATGAAACTTACTGGAAAAGTGGCGCTGGTTACGGGAGGTGCCCGTGGATTGGGTAGAGCCTATGCTTTACATCTGGCGAAGTTGGGGGCGGATGTTGTAATAAACGATATCAACCTGGCCGCTGCGGAAGTGTATGATGAATCCTTGACTGCGGCCACCGTAATGGATGAGATTGCCGCGCTAGGGCAACGCTCAATGGGTATTGAAGCGGATGTAATGGATAAATCCGCCGTGAATCGGATGGTACATGATATCGTGGAGCATTTCGGCTGCATCGATATTCTGGTTAACAACGCAGGAGGGGCTCTGCCCCATCCCCATGACCATCCGGGACGCGCGTCAGATGCGCACGAAATATACTATAAGTATATTATGGATGTTAATCTTACAGGAACTATTTTCTGCTGCCAGGCGGTGAGCGGTCCCATGAGGACCCGGAGAAGGGGTAAAATTGTGAACGTGAGTTCCCAGGCGGGCATGTGGTCTGGAAATGATGGGGGGGGCATGCCTTACAAGGTTGCTAAAGCAGGAATTATACAATACACCAGAGTGCTTGCTGCCGATCTGGGCCCATCTGGTATCCATGTCAATTGTATTGCACCGGGATTTATACTTTCATCCCGTGCGATTGCCGGCGGGCGAAATCAGTCTCCTGCAAGAGAAGACCTCGAAGCACGAATTCCATTGAGACGATTGGGTTTGCCTGAGGATTGCGCCAAAGTCATCGAATTTTTGACTACGGATCTATCGGACTACGTGACCGGACAATGCATTCCTGTTTGCGGCGGTATGGTTTCTTTTTAAAGAAGGTTCACATTCCGATTATAACGTAAACGGCAAGACCGCATATCAGGATTCAGCGTCCGATATTCCTGCACAAGGTGAAATATCCCGCGGGCTAAATATCGAGACTGTCTTGTAGGAGGCAAGCCAAACGAGACCATCATTACCTCCCTTTGTGTTCATTCGATGTCCGCAGAAAATACGAAAAACATGTGAATCCCATACCAGTGCCATCATTCATCACATGAAAATGCATACTGTACTTCATGGTAATACGGTTCACCAGGCCGCAGGACTACGGATGGCCATCCTTCAACGCCCTGTTTATTTACGGCGTCCGGGAATTTCTGCGTTTCCAGACAGAGGGCGTGATGTTTTCCGTACGGTACACCGGACTTTCCTACTATAGAGCCATCTAAAAAATTACCTGTATAAAATTGAATACCGGGCTGATTGGTCCGTACATTCATAGTCAGGCCGGATTGAGGTGAATATATCTGAGCGGCGGGTTTGATTGTCCCATCCGCATCCCGGATAACGTAATTATGATCGTACCCGCCGGGATCATCTTCGCCCAATAGAGGGAGAGCATCCATGTTGGTACGGATCGGCCTTGGTTTTGAAAAATCATACGGGGTGCCGACAACTGGTTTTATTTCACCTGTAGTAATGCGGGTTTCATCGATAGGGGTGTAGGCATCTCCGATCAGTGTCACCTCGTGGTCCAGGATAGATCCGCTCTCGTGGCCATTCAAATTCCAATACGAATGGTTGGTCATGTTCATCGGGGTGGATGCATCGGCGCCCGCTTGCATTTCAATACGTAACGTATTGTCAAAGGTCAGCGTACAGGTGATGGCCGCTTCTACATTGCCTGGATATCCTTCCTCTCCGTCATTACTGGTATAAGCCATTTTAACAAAAACATCTCCCATACCCTGGCCTACGCGGGTTAAATCCCATAGATGTTTATCAAAACCTCTTCGGCCTCCGTGAATATGGTTGGGACCATTATTCACTTCAAGGCTAAACATGTGACCATCGAGGGTAAACTTACCCCCTGCGATTCGGTTGGCACAGCGGCCGATTGTGGCCCCGAAAAAAGGATGCGTCCCCAGATATTCATCGAACGTATCAAATCCCAGGGTAACATCAATCAGTTGGCCATGACGGTCGGGTATTTCCAAAGATTGCAGGGTTGCGCCATAATTGATGATCCTGGCTGTGGCTCCTGCAGAATTTGTCAATGTATACAGGTGTACCGGGCGGGTATGAAACGTACCCCATTCGTGTTCTTGTATTGCACTCAATCTCGCACCCTCTCCGATATTGTTGTGGGTGATGCTCATCCTTGGACTGCCGCCATCTCATAACCGGGTTTAATGGCACTCTTTTTAAATCACTGTTTCTTAACTACTTGTATTACCGCGATGTTGTAAATTGAATTTTATCTGGAGAAAAACAACAAATATTTATGGAGGTCGCGTTATGGTCTATATTTTAACGATGGGTTCCGGACGATCAGATCGTGTTTCGGGTATGAATAGCCAGACGATAATGCCCATTATTAGCATGCCTATAGCGCCCATAATGGAACTGACCGTGTATCCCATATTGGTGTAAACAAATCCTGCGAGCATGCTGCCAACGCCCATCGCCAGTTGGCCGGATGCAATACTTAAACTCATTAGCGAGCCGCGCCGCTCATCGGGCACGAGTTCGGATAAAAGGGCTTGGAAGGGGCCCATCCTGGCGGAAACGAGTACCATAATCACAAAGAAGAGCGGATAAGCCATCCAGAAAGATGTCAGGACCGTCGTCGTGGCAGCCATTAAGAAGAATAGACCGATGCAGGAGCCTATAATCATAATCTTTCGGCCGATCCGGTCCGACAATCGGCCTGCCCAGGGTCCTACAATGACGCTGGCTATACCGGCTACGGCAAAAAGAGAAGCAACTTCTTTGCCCGTCGCCCCGAATGTATCTTCGATCCAAACCACCAGGTAAATAACATAAAAGGTAATGCCCATGAACATCATACAATAGGCACCGGTCGCGGCCAGTGTTTGCGTGTTTCGAAGCATATCGATATATCGCCCCGCCGAAGTGCGTATAGAAGACTGTTTTTCTCGAACCACTTGCGGTTGGGGCACATAAAACCAAACCAGTAGAAAGGAAAGAGCCATAGGCAGGGAAAAGAAAACAAAGGGCATGGAAAAGGTGAACCAATCTGCGAGTAAGGTGCCGAAAGGAATGCCCAGGATCTGTCCTGCGGCTATCCCTGTCACGACCATTCCGTTTGCCCATCCACGTTTTCCCGACGGAAAATAATCCCCGATATAGGAAGGCGCGACCCCGCTTAACATCCCTCCAGCCATTCCGGTAAGCGCACGGGCGAGGAGAAGCGTGATAAAATCATACACATAATAATGTAAAAACAAGGTGATACACATCGCCCCCGTGCCCAGCAAGAGAATACGACGCCTACCTATCCTATCGGAGATAGGGCCGGTAATTAATGCGAATACGCCAAGCATCACCGAATAAGAGGTTATTAATGTACCCAGATATTCTTGAGGGATATGTAACTGATCGCCGACCAGAGGAAGTATGGGCGACATGATCATGGTCTGGCTGCTTGCAGAGAACATCATCAGCCAGAGGGCGAACAATATAAGGTACGATGAAAAACGATTATCTGGCATCGGAATCAACCATCGTTGTATGAAATCAATATGTTATTACCGATATCCGAAGTAAAACATGCAGGTACTGTACGATAGTCCGGCTGTCCAATAGTAAACGGCATAGCACAATAATACTTGACTCAGTTATGCTGTCGAGTAGTTTTTAGAGGTTGATATCAAATCGATGGGCAGGAAAATAAATTAAAACATTAGGTAAATTCTATTGGATAGGGGCAGAATGAAGACGGTCTCCTGTGATTTATGCGGCAATAATTATAGTGACCAATTATTTCAGGATATCGATATAGTAAAATGTCGAGAATGTGGGCTGGTATACCTCAAGACGCATTTAAGCGAGGAGGACCTCCTGCAATTATATGATGAAAATTACTATAACAGCGATGATTCAGCTGATGAAGGCTATGATAATTATGTCTTAGACCAGGATAAAATTGTTCAAACCTTCGATGATAGACTTGAGAAAATAGAATCCATACTTCCTGGTATAGGAAAGGTATTAGATATCGGCGCGGCAACCGGTTATTTTCTGCTCGCAGCAAGGAAAAGAGGTTGGATTGGCGAAGGAGTAGAACTATCGGAATATGCATCTGAGTATGCTCGCCAACACCTCGGGCTTGATGTTCATACCGGGGATCTTGACTCTGCTGAATTAGAGAATAAACAGTTCGATCTCATTACCATGTGGGACACCATTGAACATGTCCCAAGCCCTAAAAAAATTCTGTCGACCTGTAAGGTAAAACTTAAACCCAATGGACTACTGGTATTGACCACACCGGATATCGGTAGTTTGCCCAGTAAAATATTCAAGCGAAAATGGATGGGTATTAAACCTGAAGAACATTTATTCTACTTTGATAGAGTATCTATAAATAAAGTGCTTCAGGAAACAGGTTTTCAGGTAGACTATATAAAATCTGTTGGTAAGATGATTGACGTGGATTTTTTTCTAAAGCGCATAGGCCATTATAGTCTTTTATTGGAGAGGTTTTTTCGAATTTTTATTCAGGGTCGTATGCTACGTCGGAATATCTATATCAACCCGCTTGATATAATTATTGTCACTGCAAGACATTCGATTCCTTCGTGATAATGGATAGTTGGAGATGGTCTTGTCAGTTTTTTAAATATCACATACCTATCCTCTTTTGATTGCTTGGAGACCTGTTCAGGGATTACGGCCTGTTGCTTCCCGGACATCCGAAGGCATAGGACCGAAGCTGAATCCTTTTACCAGAGCCTTACAGCCTTTATAGTATCGTTTTATGTCTTCCCAGGAACGAATTCCCTGTATTTTTTTCCAGATATAACTTGGTCGAAAGTAAAAGGACCTGAAAGCCTTTTTCTCCATTTCCCAGACTTCTTCTCTATTCTTATACCCATCCGGTAAGAACACCACATTCCACATTTGAAACTGAGAGAAGTCATTCGTTGTCAATTTCCCCCATTTCCCCTGGAGAATTTCATCATATAGCTTGGTGCCGGGATAGGGGGTAGTAATACTAAATTGGGCATATTCAGGATCGAGTTCAATAGCGAATTTGATCGTCTCTTCCGCAAGCTCTGGCGTTTCGCCCGGGAGCGCGATCATAAACGATCCCCGGATTTCTATGCCGGCGTCCTTTGTCCATTTCGCAACCTCAAGCATTTTTTCCCTTGAGTGGTTTTTTCGATGAGATTCGATATTCCTCATCAATTCCGGTACGCCGGTCTCGAATCCATAGAAGATATTCCAGCATCCTGCCTCATGCATAAGTTCCAGTAGCGGCTTGTTGACTGTATTAACTGCAGCATAACTGGACCAGATCAGATCGAGCTTCGCCTCGATCAGTCGCTGACAGAACTCACGCATCCATTTCTTATTGAAACTCATCGTATCATCCCAAAATGAGATTTCCTTTGCTCCATATTGCTCCACAACATGTTGGACTTCCTCTACAGCTTTCTGAGGGCTTCGCATCCGCCCACCTGTTCCGGCCTGATCACAAAATGAACAGAAATATGGACACCCACGGATTACAACCATGTTTATGAGAGGAAGCCTATTGTACTGATTGGGCAATGGGACATAACGTTCCAAAGGGAATAAATCCCGGGCTGGAAATGGTAGACTATCCAGATCCTCAATGGCTGGACGTGGGGCATTCTGGACAACCTGCCCATCTTTGCGATACACAATTCCCTGAATACTATTAAGGATGTCATCAGCCAGGAAGGCCTCCCGATCATACCCCGTTTCAGCATACATCTGCATCAATTCCAGTGTTGTATGTTCTCCATCCGATCCAAAAGCTTCAATATCAAAACAATCGTGTTCTTTCGATGCATGTCCGGGTGCAACATTGGCATGGGCTCCCCCAAGGATAATAAGCTTATCAGGAAAGGCAGCATGGATTTTCTTCGTCAGGCTTACGGTGGTCGGGAGGGCATATGTGGTTGAAGAGAATCCGATTACGTGAGGATCCCATTCTCCAACAATTTGAATTATTTTCTCATGGCTCAATCCAAGCGCACAGCCATCGAGTATGCCAACACCAAATCCCTGGTCTCGCAGATAAGCAGCCAGGGAGCCTATCCCTAAGGGCGGAAGATCGCCTCCAAGGTCACCCAATTCATCCTTCCCATAGCGATTGGCTACGCTCAAGGGAGGAAAAATGAATAGAACATCGACAATATCTCCACGAGGGGCGAAGCCACGCGTCACATATTCTTCAAGGGTTGGATGGGCAATCTTCATCTATAGGACCTCTCTGATATAGTGTCAGACACGTCTATATATACATGATCTATATAGTATGGTATGATTTTCTCATAAGGGTAGACTTGGCGTTACGTCTCATTGTCCAAACTACCACTATAGTAAGTAACTTCAGATTATTAATCAAGGAGTAATGTTTCAACACGTTTAAAAATGACATACCCGTCTCGCGCTATAAGTGTCTGATAGTCTGGTCTTCTGCCGATTGCCCGAACTCTTTCCTTCACAGCGGCCTGGGAAGAATCACTAATCTCTGCCATCACAGCACGAGAGGTATCAATCATGACATAATCTGCTGGAGCCGGCAATGGTATCTCCGAAAGCCACAAAACACGTATATATGGTTCAGGAAATACATAAAGCAATTCTCGTTCTGCCAGGGTTGAAAGTATATGAGTTGTCGTAGATACAGACGCTTCATCCGGGATTAACTTGAGCAAATCATGCCCGATACGATCATGTGGTGTAACAGTATAGTCTGTAAACTTAAATGTTGTTGAGTACGGAAGGGCGCCATATGTCACATTCGATAATATCCCTGTAAAAATCAGATATATGGCAATCCCAACTCCAAGTGGTGTACGCCAACAAATCGTTGAAGACGATTCACTCCACCATTTGATCAACCTTGCTGTCCCGTAGATGCCAGATATGAAAAACCATGGCACTACGGCGGCGTTATGCCAGGAATATATACTGGCTACCATGCCGTGTGGAGGTCCCGTATACAACATCAACTCGAGGATTGTAGGTATACCTATAAGGAGTTCCGCTGGTGCTAAGAGTGACAGAAATCCAAGCGGTAACAACATTTGAATAACATAGACGCCTTCAACCAATGTGAATGAGGATAAAAATTTGGAGGATAATCGGACGAACATATCTGAAAAAGAACTTTGATTTGTTGTATTAGATTGAAGGAATTCTACAAAGTAACCGTAATCCTGTCCTTCTCGAAAATATGGAACAATCACACCGACACACAATATAAACCATATAACGGCTATACTTATCAAACCTACTCCAACAGTACGAGATCGAAGTATGACCCACGTATACACGCCAAGCATAAAGACGATGATTGTCACATCCTCTTTACACATCAAAGCAAGGATTACAAAAGGCCACATTAGTTTATATGATTTTCGCTGTAAATAATAGAAGGCAAAAAGTGAAAATGGGGGGATCAGCAAACTCTCATGAAAATCACCCAAATTAGGAAATTGTACTGCTGGATAAAGAAGATACAGAATAACAAAAATCAAGCTGAGCTTGGTAGATAACAGGCGGTCCTGCGCTAACAGGTAAATCGGTATAGCGCCTATTGCAAATGCCATACTCTGAATAACCAATAATGTTGTGGCACTCCCCCATATCCAGCCTGTAAGCCAATTAAACGGTACCAACAGGACTAGTATAGGTGAAACATGATCACCAAAGAAGGAAATCCCTCGCACGGTGGTATTCATCAACATTTTCAGTTGAGAAAATCCCCATAATTGATGGGCGAACATGCCAAGTTCCCCAAATGATTGAAACGCCATATATCGCAACCAGCCCATTATGCTGAATCCAATGGTATAAGCTAAGGTTACTGCACCAAGGAAAATATATACGAACCGGATGGATATACGTGGATTTGGCATTAAGCCGATTTTCCAGAGTAAAGCGGCCTTGATAGCGATCATACCGCTGATGGCCGGTATCACCGCAATGGTTGCCGGTAGGTAAAAATGTTTTAGCCATACGCCTATCGCTAATACGAGGGGCAAATATGATAGAGCATCATATTTTAATATTTCCTCAAGCCCGGCGTTAGAAAACCGGTTCAATATCCATCCAAATCCAATCCATCCAATATAGAATACGCACGCACAGACCCCCCAATATGGGAGCCAGATTAAAGATGGTTTAATAAGATCTATTATGGTTAACGATTGATAGGTCTGGAGACCATAGATGGCCAGACCGACCATAAATGATGAGAACAGCAGGATGGAATGTGACGAAATGCTTTCTCGCTGAGATAATAATGCTGCCGTCTCATGCAAAAAAGATTTGGATAGAGACTTGGACAATGTCAGCCTCATGAATTTTTATTTGGCTATAGCTAAATAAAAAGTAAGAATGGCTATATAATGTGTGTATAGCGCATTTTAAAGATTAAGTATTGTAAACAATCCCTGCTTTATCAAATAGTATTTTTAGTTCCCTAAACTGATTGGATAATATGATGATTTCCATTGAAATCAGATTGAGTAATAGCCTTTCCAAGCGTGATATCTGATTTTGATTATGGCACCGAGCATGTTCAATGGATCACTCAATAGGTTGACCTTAGTCATTGGCGAATTGGTCCATTTTGCCCCAAATTCTTTTATTGAAAATCCCATACTCTGCGCGACAAACAGAATTTCAGGATCAAACCCGAATCGCTCCACAATTAATTTAGGAAAAATCGTCTCTGCGATAGACCCTCTCATACATTTAAACCCACATTGTGTATCACGAAAGGGCAATGCTAGGAATAGATGAACGATTAGACTGTAAATTTTACCCATTGTTTCTCTATATACCGGCTGGTTTACGATAATGTGTGATTTGGTTAGAGATCTTGATGCAATACAAATATCATATCCATCCTCTAAATACGCCACCATGGGGTCGATTTCTTCAATGGGGGTGGACAAATCGGCATCTGTAAATAGTCTGTATTTTCCTTTTCCCTTCAGCATGCCCAATTTAACAGCGTATCCTTTCCCTCTGTTTGGCATATAACTGAATATTTCTAATGGATGAATATTCTTGCTAAAATCATTTATTAAAGACAGAGTATTATCTTGGCTGCCGTCATCAACAATTATTATTTCATATTGATATTTTTGCATTTTAAAATAAGCGATGATCTTCTTTAAAGAATCGCCTATTCTGGCTGCTTCATTATATACAGGGATGATAATAGAAATATCCATACCGGGGTTAAGAAAATTGGTGGGAAGGTGTCCGTACTCCAAATAATGTCCGCATAAATAATCTATTTAACAGGTAATGTCAATACATATTTCTGTTCGAATAATCGGCGAATGGGGATATTTTATCAAGTTCAATTATCCGGGCATTGACACCCAATCGTAATAACTATAATTTCTACAATATCGTCTTCTTCCATAAATACAATGTGTTTAAAAGAAAGGGATTTTTATGTCATCTCCAGAGTGCAATACGTATAACGTCCCTTATACTGGCGACCATCTCAATAAAGTGGCCTTCCCCCTCGGCGGCATGGGCGCCGGGATGATTTGTCTGGAAGGGACCGGCGCCTTCTCGCACGTGTCGGTCCGGGGGCATATGGATTTTTATCATGCCCCTGAGATGTATGCCGCGTTGCATATAAAAGGGGACGCCTCCGTCTCCAAAGTGTTGGAAGGGCCAGTGCCGACATGGAAGTACTTCGGTCCTGCAGGAACCGGCAATGGTGGACGTAACACAGTCTATGGCCTGCCTCACTGTGGAAAAGCGACTTTTAATACACGATTTCCTTTCGGCGTCATTGACCTGGAAGATCCGGATATCGCCTTGCAGATGCAGATCACCGGTTGGAGCCCTTTTATGCCTGGCCATGCCGATGATTCGAGTCTGCCCGTTGCGGGTGTAGAATATGCCTTTACCAATCATACCGATCAGGCTCAGGATGCTGTTTTTTCGTTTCATGCTGAAAATTTCATGAATCAACAAACGCCTGGGCAAGGTGTGCGGGCTACTCGAAACGGTTTTGTGTTATGGCAACCCGGCTGTGATGAGACACCCGAAGATCAGGGGGCGTTCAGCATTGTGGTTGATGACCCGGCGGTTTGTGTCGACTGTGCGTGGTTTCGTGGGGGATGGTTTGATTCTCGCACCATGGTTTGGAATTCGATTGCAGCCGGAGATACCCCGGATCTATCACCCGTGACAGATGATCAACCCAGTCCGGGCGGGAGTATCTATGTGCCCTTTACTCTGGCCGCAGGTGAAAGCAAAACCATCACCGTGAGGTTGGCCTGGCATGTCCCTTATACCAATCTGCGCGTAGGCAAAGAGTATGAAGGGTTGGAGGGTCAGGAACAAGCCTGTTGCGAACCGGGCAGTGATTGTTGCCCTGATGAACCGGTACGTCGGCCTGAAACCCACCAACCCTGGTACGCCGGCAAATTTTCAGATATCGAGGCCGTCAACAACTACTGGTATAAACAGTATGATGCCCTCAGGTCATCGAGCAGTACCTTTGCAGATTGCTTCTACGATACGACCTTACCATCGGAGGTGGTGGAAGCTGTTGCTGCAAATTTGACCATTCTTAAATCCCCCACTGGGCAACGACAACCGGACGGGACCTTCTGGGCATGGGAAGGCTGTTTCGACAATGCAGGCTGCTGTGCCGGTACCTGTACGCATGTATGGAATTACGCCCAGGCGTTGCCCCATCTTTTTCCTGATATGGAACGATCCTTGCGGGAGACGGAATTCCATGAGGATCAGGATGAAGAGGGGCATCAGACTTTTCGTTCCGCTTTGCCCGTTCGTGACAATGTCCATGATTTCCATGCGGCTGCCGATGGCCAATTGGGCGGGATTATGAAGGTTCACAGGGAATGGCGTATCAGCGGGGATACGGATTGGATGAAACATCTCTGGCCACAGGTGAAACAAAGTCTGGACTATTGTATCAAAATGTGGGATCCGGATCATACAGGCGCCCTGATCGAGCCCCATCATAATACGTATGACATTGAATTCTGGGGACCGGACGGGATGTGCACCAGTTTTTACCTGGGGGCTTTGCAGGCGGCTGTTCTGATGGGCGAAGCGTTTGATGAGGATGTGCAACGCTATGAGAGCTTACTGGAAAAAGGGATCCAATTCATCCATTTCGAGCTCTGGGACGGCGAATATTTTATTCAGCAAATTCAGTGGCGCGATCTAAAGGCCCCCAATCCGGCGGAATCACAGACGCTAAGGACGGACTATTCACCAGAGGCGCTTGCCGTGCTGGAAGAAGAGGGGCCTAAATATCAATACGGTAATGGGTGTCTTTCCGACGGTATCCTGGGCGCCTGGATGGCCAGAGTATGTGGTGCCGGCGCCTTCCTTGAGAAGGATAAAGAGTCGAGTCATTTATTGGCGATTCATCGACACAACTTAAAAAAGGACCTATCCAACCACGCCAACCCTCAACGACCAACCTATGCCATTGGGGATGAAGGCGGTTTGCTGCTCTGCTCATGGCCCAAAGGCGGCAAGCTCTCACTGCCTTTTGTATATAGCGATGAAGTGTGGACCGGCATCGAATATCAAGTAGCCAGCCATTTGATGCTCATGGGCCATGTGGATGAAGGACTTGAGATCGTCCGGACCTGTCGTAATCGGTATGACGGTCGGGTTCGAAATCCTTTCAACGAATTTGAATGCGGCCACTGGTATGCCCGGGCGATGGCGTCGTACGGCCTGATTCAGGGTTTATCCGGGGTGGTATATGACGCCGTCGATGAGGTGATGCATATCCAGCCGACGATATCCGGTGATTTCCGATCTTTTCTAAGTACGGCGACGGGGTATGGTACGGTGGGCGTGAAGGATGGAGAACCTTTTGTGGAGGTGGTGCAGGGGGAGATACCGTATACAAGGATTGAGTTTGAGACGAGATAGAGCGGTGATGATTACCCTATCATGCCGCTATTGTAATATCAGGTCTTACGCCGCTCTTTCGGCATGAATCAACACATTTCGAGGGGTAATCGGTTTGGGACAGAACTCGCCTATGGTGACCTCATAACCCCGTTCGATGAGGTAGAGTGCCCGATCGAGGATCAGCCAGACCTCTAATGGTCTCCTGAAAAAATGACGGATGAGTTCAATACGAGAGATAATAATTCTTCGTTTCCTGGCTCTTCGTTCAAATGCCTCATAATCGATAGACGCCGGAGCAGGTAATTTGCACTTGGCCGCTGCCCATTCGAAGAATGTTTTTATATCCGTATTCAACATCGCTTCCCGCACAGTGGGCACAGGTCGGTAGCGCGTAGTGCCCGTCAAATCTCTATAATACAAATCGAACGCGAGACGCCAATGCAATTGTATTTCTCTTAGGCGCTGTATACGCAGGGTGGCCGTGACCTGTTCTTGTATGGGTAGCTTTAAATCAAATCGGCGTAACTTCAGGTTATTACCGATTCCGGGTATTGACAGCGGATGGTACACCTGATCGGAAATAAGATGATAGCAGCATGGCGCGATACTGATCACTCTACATTTTTTTTTACATGCCAGACGAAGTAAAGTCAAATGGAGTTCCCCGCAGGCATGAAGCGCTATGGCATGCTGATCGGGTTCTATATATTCGGCGGCTTTCGGCGTAAGCACGTCTAACGTTTGGAATGTCATAGACGCATGAACTTTTTCAGCCAACTTTCGCCCGTCGTCGCATAAAGATGTATTACGTTCCAGACTCGTCACCGGCACGTGATAGGTGCAGGACAGCAATCGCCCCAAATGTCCTTTCCCCGCACACCATTCCAGAATCTGGTTATTCTCAATCGGAATCGTATCCGCAAAGGCTTTAATCTGTTCCCATTTTCGTCCGGGGACATATCGATTTAATGCAGCGGCAAAGGATGTATTCTTGCCTTCCCAAACGGGTAACTCAGTCAGGCTTTTTAATGTCTTTATTTCCGGTAGAATAGGGCTCAGTTCGACGGACAATTGCTCGTCTGAAGCATCGTAAGCCAGGATATCATCCCGTGCCAGACCATTCAACCAGGTCCATAATTCCGGGCATTCTTCCTGCCAGGGCAGTTCCAGAAAATCAAAAGGTATAAGCTGCCAGAACGATCTGTTCTCGGATAAGATCCGGCTAATCTCTTCAAACCGGGACAAGTATTGATGGTGGAGACTAGGCATTTGGTGAAGTGGTGAAGTGGTGAAGTGGAGAGGCGGGTTTTCAATCACCCAATCAACCGATCACCATTTTTCTATCTATACACCGCTTGTATCAACGCGCGGAGGTAGCCGTTGCTGTAGGCTCTGCTGGCCCAGGATCCGTTGGGGTGTTGTATGCCGGGTGTGTGGTCCATCATGATGGCGCCCGTGTATCCGGTATCGTGGTAGGTCTGTACGGCCTCGACCATATCGACATCGCCCTCATCAGGGAACACTTCCTGGAAGACGTATTGCTCTTTCTCTTTGACTTTTCCGCGTATGTTTCGAAAATGGACGAATACAATTTTTTTGCGTTCGGCCATATACCGGATTGCATGGGGGATATGTTCTCCCATTTCCGCGACACATCCCTGGCAGAACAGCATGCCGTTTGACCGCGCTTCCACCAAATCGAAAATTCGCTGGTAGTTCGGCAGACTCACGACAATCCGGTCCGCCCCGCCGAGCGGCACGTCGATGGGCGGATCATCAGGATGCAGTGCGATCCGCACGCCAGCCTCTTCGGCCACAGGTATGATACGTTCATAGAAATACGCCAAATTTTCCCATAGCCGATCTGCAGATATAGCCAGATCCGGATGTGAGCGGGGATTTTTCTTATATTCGGCATAGTCGAATGTACTATAGGTCACGCCGCCGCGACCGGTGGTATGGGGCGTACGAAAATGCCCGATCCCCTGAAAGGTCAACGCGGTATTGGGCACGCCAGCCTTCCCCATGGCCCGTAATACGTTATACCACACTTTGATTTGCTCATCCCGCCCTGGCAGACCGTGGACGATTTTATCCCGTGGGACGTAATGGGCGTGCAACACATGCAGATCCAGTCCATGCGCTGCAACATATCGTTTCATGCGCAAAAATTCACTCGCCGGATCAGCATGCAGCGCGATCTCCACAGGAAAATGGACCAACAGGCAGTCCAATCCCATGGCCTGATAGAAATTCAGGTTATCCTCGTTTACATCGTTCCAATGAAGATAGTCCATGAGTTTCATGGTGATAGGGGGGTTAGGTTCAGGGTTTAGGGCGCTTTCTCCAGATCAGCCAGAAGGGGAGACCTGAGGCGATGAAGGCGAGATCGGCGAGGGAGTTCTGCCATTCGAAGACGGCACGCAGGATGACGAGCATCGCGATACCGATGAGATATATAGCCGGGAGTATTGGATACAGGGGCATCCGATAACCGCCCTCAACGCCGATCCCTTCCCGGCGGAATTTGAACAGGGCGATGGCATTGGCCGCGTAAAAAATCAATACGGCAAAGACCATACCGGCCATAATATCTTCAAACGAGCCACGGACAAGCAGAATCACGGCGCCCCATATACAATGCACGATGATGGCGCGGGAGGGGGTGCGGTAGGTGGGATGAATATGATCCAGCCATTTGAAGAATATCCCATCCCGCGCCATAGCGTAATAGACCCGCGTGGCGGTCATAAATGTGCCGTTCATACTGCCTGTGGCAGATACCATGACAATCAGGGCGATAAATCCGGCGCCGATTGGCCCCAGGAGAAGCGTGGCCACATCGGAAGCGACAATCGTACTATTTCGGACGCCCTCCATGCCCAGCGTCTGGTGATACAGAAGATTCGCCAGAACATAAATCACCACGATCAGCGTGATGCCGAAAAACATGGTCAGGGGAATGGTGCGCATGGGGTTTTTCATTTCACCTGCGGAATACCCCACGCGCTCAAAACCCGTAAAAGCAAACACGACCATCATCAACGCAGCGACCGTATTACCGATAGGGCCGAGTGTGCCTGTCGGTGTTGCGGCCGTGCCAAGCAAACTCTCCCGGTCGAAACCGAGGATCAATCCCACGACGACAAGGAAAAACAACCCGCCTACTTTGATTATGGTGGACAGTCGCTGATAGATACTTGCCCGATGAATCCCTATATAATTCAGCGAACCGATCATCGCAATGATGGCCAACGATACCACTGTCCGTGCAAAACCGGTCAGTTCGATAAAATACGTCATGTAATTTACCGTAACGATAGCCAGGCCGGCCAGGGGACTGGTCCGGATAATGATAAACTGCGACCAGCCGAATATAAAGCCTGCGAAGGGCCCGAAGGCTCGGTTGATATACACATATTCTCCACCGGTCTCGGGAAGACGGGTACCCAGTTCGGCATAAATCAGTCCGCCGATAAATATAAATACCCCGACCAGAATCCATAACCAGAAAATAGAGGAAAATGAGTCCATTAACCCGGCGATGACCTGCGGAGCAGAGAAGATCCCCGCGCCGATGGTGATGCCGACCAGAATAGTGATCCCATCGAATACACTCAGTGATTTGTTCAGGGTGGGTTTGGATTCGTTTTGAACGGGTGTGGTCATGATGTATTTTTTCCCATGCTTCCGCAATACGCTCCAGCATATCGGGGCGCATCCATCGAGGTATGGCTCACTATTGAATAGGTGTATGTTAGACAAGTAATACGTCTGGATTCGGATTATCAAGAGATAATGGTGAGGTTCTCTTTATTGACACCGTTTTCACCGTTTATATATTTATGGTTTATGGCGGGTGGCGGGTAGTGAGTGGATCTCAAATCTAACGCACCACCCTGGAGATAAAAATGATGACAGACCAGGCATATTATGATCGGGTCACCGAGGCCCGAAAGCGGGTGCAGCCGGTTACGTATGTATGTTACCGGGCGGCGGAACCCATTATCGTGGATGGTCGGTTGGAGGCTCCGTCCTGGAAACGGGCGGAGTGGACGAATCTGTTCGGTCATATTGAAGAGCCGCATATCATTCCGGAATGGGCGACGCGGGCGAAGATGTTGTGGGATGATCATTTTTTTTATGTGGCCGTCGATATGGAATGTCCCGATGTCTGGGCCACGATTACCACACGAGATGAACATGTCTATGCATACGATCCGGATTTCGAAGTGTTTATCGATCCGGACGGTGATGGCGAGCATTATATGGAGTTCGGAATGAATGCTATCAACGGAGTGTATGATTTTTTACTCCACAAACCGTATGACCGTGGGGGTGGTGAGACCCGAGAGATTGACTGGAACTGGGAAGGATTACGCAGCGCCGTGCAGGTCCAGGGTACGCTCAATGCCCCATGGATTGAGGACAGAGGCTGGACCGCGGTCATTGCCTTCGATTATGAGAGCATGGAAGCCAATGCCCCCACCGCGCATTTTCCACCTCAAGACGGTGATGTCTGGCGGGTGAATCTCTCTCGCCTTGAACGAGATCGGGCCAACACCTGGACCGGCAAGGACTGGACCTGGTCCTGCGTTGGTGTATACAGCATGCATATTCCGGAACTGTATGGTTATGTGCAATTCTCAGACCAGGTGGTGGATACGGCGCGTGTTCCTTTCGAAGCGGAAACCTGGTAACACCGATTTCGGTTTTCGGATTGTCGTAGATAAAAATGATATAACCAAAGAGAAGGAGATGCACATGGAAAAGCTGGTCGGTCTATATACCGGTACGCAACAGATGCTTGAAGAGCCTGCGTATTTTAAGTTGCTTCAAAGTGAATTGGGATTAACGCATGTCATCATGGGCGGCGAGTATCTTCTGTCGGAAGCCACTCAGGCCAAAAATCCGATGCCGCCCGGTCAGGAGTCCACTGCCCCTTGCCGAGGTGGTGTTACGGATACGGAACTGCGACAAGCTCTGGATGCGGCCCATGACATGGGCCTTCAGGTCTGGTTCTGCACCGGTGGCTGGCATGGCGGGGGACGGGGTTGCCCTGAATTGTGCATGACCGATATGCATCATGAACGGATGAGTGAAGTGCCTTTGATGCGATATGCCATTGAGCAAGTTTCCGTCGCCTTATGCCCTGGTAATGAACCGATGAGCGACTGGTTTCGGACGGTCATCGCCGAGGTGATGGCTACTTATCCTTTTGAAGGGGTGGACCTGACTCATTTTCGATACACGGCGCCGGCCTTTTTACACAACCTGTTTGGTTGCGGGTGCCCGCGTTGTGAAGCGCTGGCCCAGCGTCAAGGGTATGATTTTGATCACATGCGTCGCAGTGTGTTGAGTTTCTGGGATCGGCTTCAAAATCTGGATGCAAAGGCTATCCGGGATGCCGGGGACCGAGGATTGGGACTTATGGACCTTTCAGAATGGCTGGGCCTCGACGCGGGGTTGTCCCAATGGTTTGAATTTCGTGCCGGGGTTATCAACGGTCACCTGCGCTCTTTTAAGGAAGCCGCTCATGCGTCTGCCGATCGCCCCATTATGTTTGGCAGCGACACCTTTCCGCCGACGTTCGCTCGCCTCGTAGGCCACAGTTATAAAGCATCCATGAGCTGGGCGGACTACACGAGTCCTTTGCTGTCCCACGTGGGCGTTTTTGTTCTTTCGACCTTCGCCACCTATGCCGATCTGCTCTGCGAGTGGACTGATGGTCTTGCCGAAGAAGATGCCCTGCGGTTTGTATACCGACTGTTCGGCTATGATCATCTGGACCTGCCGTTACGTCTCGAGGACATTGGCATTGAAACGCCGGATTTCGAGAAGAACACGAAGGCATTGTATGACATTGTCGAATTGGAATTACACAGGGCGCGGTTGTACAATACAGGGGAGATCCCCTCTTATCCTGTCATTAAAGGGGCGACCTGGTCGCCTGATATCGTTCGGCGCCTCATTGATGCCGCAGATAAAATGGGTCATGAGGGGATTATTTTTCAGGGGACGGATTCGTTAGTAAAATGGTGAGCTGGGGAAGTGGTGATTCGGGAGGGGCACGGGGGCGCCGTGCGCATTATTAGAAGGTCAAGATTATGTTCGGTTCACTCTGGTGATGTCCTGGAGGGTGTCGATCTCATGCCACCCGCCGTCGATACACACACATTGGATTTTGACACCGCGGCCGATCATGTATTGTAGCAGGTCGGTTACAAAGGCCTTTCGGAAGGTCTCGGCTCTGACGAAGGGTTTATCTGAGAATTCAAGCGCAACCTGATGATAGTAGGCTCTAAAGGATGCAGCACCGGCTTTGGAACATTTAAACATGCCGATATATTCTCCTTGAGACTGTTCGGGGTGATCAATGATTTTTCCGATTTCCACGACATGACACTGTTCATCGTATATCGTCTTTTCGGCTTCTTCAATAGGATGGTCCGTCCGCCCTTCATAATGGGCTTTCCAGCCTGAATCGACAATAACCGATATGTCTGCATCCGACTTCATCAATCGAGCGACGATTTCCCGACCGAAGATAATATCTGAGTATGTGGCGATGAACGCCTCATCCATGGCCATTTCGGCATGCATGAGGGAAAGTAGAACACTGTTTGTTTCGTATTCCTCGTTCAGATAGTATGTAAGGCCCGGCAGATCGATTTTCTCCTGCATATACCCTTTGATGACATGAATATCATGAATACCGTTCGCTCGATAGGCATCGATTTGATGCTGCAACATACTCTTTCCATTAACGGCCACTAAGCATTTTGGTATGTCGGTAGTCATGTGTTCAAGCCGTTTTCCCATACCGGCGGCGATGATGATGGCTTTCAAGGTTTCTTCCTGTGTGGTTTTTTTAGTGAGGGGAGAACAGGACGGAAGGATGGGAGGGTGGAAGGTGATGTTTTACGTCCGCCCCTCCATCCCGCCACCCTTTCATCCTGTTATTTTAGAAGTGTCATTCGCCAGCTCTGAGCATATCCGCTACTCGATGTAATGCGCTGCATTATGTATAGACTATGGGTTGCCTGGTCTATTACAATATGTTCCAACACCTAAGGTAATTAGGGTTGTGACATTAAAATATAACAAAATCATTCCTGAAAATATGTAATCACGGTCACCTGAACAATGAAAAATTTCTGGAAACGGGAAGATTCATCGTACAACTGGATACACGGTTTGAATAGAGTGTAACATATTATTATCCAGATCATTCTTGTTTTTGCAATAATTGCTGGGAGACGGTTTAGGACTCAGGAATATTGCAATTAAAGTTTTCCTCATACTGCCTTCGGGAGGGACAGGTCTCTGAATTGTCCTGTCTCATTCATCCATTCATTGTGTCTCAAGAGGTTCAACATGCTGAAAAACTACATCTTCATCGCTTTGCGCAATTTTTTGAAACATAAAAGCTATACGATGATCAACATCGCCGGTCTCGCCATCGGGATGGCCCAGTTGTCTGCCGATTGCCCTGTATGTGCTGGATGATTTAAGCTATGACCGGTACCATGAGAAGGCAGATCGGATTCATCGGATCAAGTTACATGGTCGGCTTGCCGGAAATGAAATACATACAGCTTCGACGGCAGCCCCCATGGCCTGGTTGCTGGTGAGCGAATTTCCGGAAGTGGAGGATGCAGTACGATAGATGAATCATCCGACATCCTGGTCCGCTATGGTGACCGTCAGTTTAACGAGCCCAGGGTATATTTTGCTGATTCGACGTCTTTCAATATATTTACCCTGCCTTTAATCATCGGTAATCCCGCTACCGCATTGACCAAACCAGCGACAATTGTTCTCACACAGGAAACAGCTGTCAAATACTTCGGTAACGAAGACCCGATTGAATACACCTTTCTGGATCAGGATTTTGATAATCTGATGCGTGCGGATCAAAAACCCGGCGATCTTTCCACCCTGTTTTCTATGCTGGCTATAGCGATTGCCTGTCTGGGGTTGGGCGGTTTGGCCTCTTTCGTTACGGTACAACGGACCAAAGAGATTGGCGTAAGGAAAGTGCTGGGGGCATCCATACCAGAGTTGCTACTGTTGATTTCGAAGGAATTTATAGTTCTGGTGGGGGTAGCCCTGGCCGTCGCAACGCCGATCACTTATTTTACCATGAGTCGCTTCTACAGGATTTCCACTATCGCATCGATATCGATCTTCTTATTTTTCCTATGGCAGGGGGACGGGCCCTGTTCATCGCACTCTTGACCATCAGTTATCAGGCAAGGAAAGCGGCATTGGCTGATCCGGCGAAATCTCTCAGGGATGAGTGAGGGAAGTAGTGAAATGGTGATTTGGTGATTGAAAGGATAAAAACACAATCCCAAAAAGTCATATTGTATCCTCAGGGCACATACTAACACTAAAACTTGGGAGCGGCCCGAATCACCCAATCGTTATTTTCATCGTGGTTGTGAATTTTGTTTTTCAATCAACAAATCAACAAATCACCATTTTTTTTATGTTGGACTAGGGAGCGTTGAATTATGAATAAAGAGTACTGTGTAAGAGGCGCGTTTGATCTGCCGGAGGAATTTCATGGACATCCGGGGGGAATATCGCGGGTTGTTTTGGGGCCGGATGTGTATAATGAGCAGCGGCCGGACGCGCTTGACAGCGAGCGGCTGATTATCCATACCAATGAATACGCCGTCGGCGGCGACTCCGGGCATGCGCACGTGCATCATAACCAGGAACAGGCGTTTTATATCCTTGAAGGGACCATGGAAGCCACGGTGGGGGATAAGACGTATACGGCAGGGCCCGGGGATTGTGTGTTTCTGCCGCGCAACGTGATGCACGGTCACAGGAACATCGGCGACGTGCCTCTTAAGTTCCTCTTTATCAGCACCATGCTGGATGTATGAGGTGATGGGATGCGGAGGGCGCTAACTTCCTTTTCGTACGATGGCAAGATAGAGATGGTGTCTGTTCTCGGGTCTTAATAATAACCGAATTCCTTCAATTAAAGATCTCTTCCGCCCTTCCATTCGTCCTAAACACGTGTCCCCACGATTCATCTCAACCTGTCGTCCACATCGTCGAGCAGCCGTCCACGGGCGTGTTGTCGGTCAGGATCTCCTTCAGGTTCGGCCGCGACGCCTGAAGCGCAGGTGCCAGAGCAGAGAACAACCTGGTCAGCACCACGATAACAGTGGTAATGGTCAGCACTCCGCCACCCAGGCCCATATAGTTCCACATCGGAACGAACCGGGCTGCCTCCTGGGGAGCACCGCTATGATCATACCGATGCTCCGGAACACGATCATGATGCCCAGAATACCGGCGCATACGGCCAGTATCAGCACCGTCACATTTGTCATGCCCGGATTTGTGAATAGCATTCGAGACGTGCAGCGGTGGTCCTGAAAGAAGGTATGGATATCGTCTGCATTGGTTGGAGATCCTTGGTCAGAGTGGGTGCGGCACAGCACGACCGTATCGTGTTATGACCGGTTCAGCCGATTATCTGTTTCAGAGGGAAGAAATGTAAATATAAACCGGTTGTTCTGCGGCCGCCGGACACGAAACGAGGCACTTCAGACATGTTTACCTGGATGAGGGAAAGGATAAAAGGTGCGGGGTAGGTAGCAGATGGCAGTCACTGAAGCACCGGTCTGCAGGGAGGGATGATCTCCCGTGTCGAACTAAAAAATTGACGGTCGGATCACATCTTATTTCGCTACTTTTTTTCATCTATTCGTCTTACAGCATCGGGGTAAAGCAGCTTGGCGCAATCAGGACATATGCCGTGTGAGAATGATAAATCGGAGTGATCACGAAAATAGACATCGATCTGCTTCCAATAGCCCTGATCATGGGCCATCCCCCCATCGTGGATTGCGTCTCCAATTTGATCGTGCCAAATGTGGAACTGCCATCATACCGCCCTGCACGCCAAGCCACCTGATAACCGGCAGTCCGTCTACATTACATCAGGACAGTGCTTTCTTCAAACATGTGCGGGATACCTATGTGGACGCCATCCTCCATGATGATAATGCGCCGGAGAGGTCGGGTGTCTACGTTTTATTCCCGGCAGTCGTAAACAAGGGCAACTGCCTCATCTTCGAAACGGCGGGGCACCGCACCTGCCACCGGATAAGTTCCAATTTTCAGACACGGTCGCTGTTCCTGTGGAACCGGGAGATGTCGTCTTATTCTGTCTGTGGACCATCCATGGTTCGGACCTGAATCGCACCGATTTCTGGCGACGGGTGGACCGTATTGGGTACCGCGATCCTTCGAATCCCCAGGTAGATGGTCACGCGCTGGGATGGTTGGGCTGGATAGTACGGCGGCGGCGGTTTAAGGGGGACGGGATGGAGGGGAGGGTTAGGTAGGTGGGACAAAAGGATAGGGGATTGACCATTCGGGAAAATCTATTGACAAGGGATAGTAGATCATGGATAATTTGGTACTAATAATACCAATTGTCATGTGAACACCATACTTGTTATTTCAGGATGTATTGGATTTGAAAAGGTTGTAAATCCGAAATCTAAAATCTAAAATCCGTAATCGGTATTACCCACTGATTACCATTTATCATAGGAGTATCTGTGAAATCTTTATTTGTTTTCTCAATGTTATCCGCCTTTTTATTCTTTCTCCCTATGACGGTCGAAGGGCAGTTGACATCGGATAAAGAAAAATTCAGCTATGCCGTGGGCATATCGGTCGCCAAGAGCCTGGAACAGGATGGACTGGATATCGAGCTTGATGCGTTCATACTGGCCATTAAAGATGTGCTGGCCGGCAGAGGACCCCAGTTGAGTTTGGATGAGATGAATGCTGCGTTCCAGAAACACCAGCAAAAACAACAGGCGGGACGACAGTTGACGGGCACTGAGAACAGAAAAATCGGACAGGCTTTTCTCGAAGCCAATAAAAGCAAGCCCGGGGTGGTGACCCTGTCCAGCGGCTTGCAGTACAAGATCCTAAAGGAAGGATCAGGATCAAAACCTACACTCGAGAGTACCGTCACCGTGCATTACAGAGGAACGTTGATTAACGGAGAGGAATTTGACAGTTCCTATAAAAAAAATGAGCCGATCTCTTTCGGATTAAACGGTCTGATCCAGGGTTGGCAGATTGCCATGCCCCTGATGCCGGCCGGGTCCACCTGGCGGATGTTCATCCCCGGCGAGCTGGCATATGGTCTCCGCGGGTCGCCGCCCAAAATAGGACCAAATGAAACCCTGATTTTTGATATCGAGTTGATTGCGGTGCAATAACTAATTTAAAAAGCCGGGATCAATTCGAAATTTCTACAACTCGTTTTCATTGTTGCGATAATGGATCATTCTGTTGTCGAGCAGTACAAAAGCGATGAAATCTGTTGGAACACTGGTCTGCATGGTCTTCTTATTGAACAACCCTATTTGATTGAATCCTGTCAGTTGGTAGAAAGATAACAATGATTCTGCTTTGACCATGAATATCTCTGGCATATTTTGATCTAATCGGCCATAAATCATATCCTCAATATCGGCAAACTGAAGATCCAGACAACTGTTTCGATCCGGTTCGTTAAAAACTGGTTGATCCATTAAATCTACGTAATACCCGGTATCTTTCCCCTGTTGGATATGGGAGAAACTACGATATTCTACTACGTGAGATTTCATTCGTAAATAGTTTGCTGTAAGTAACATCCGTTCCAGGGGTAAGATCGAGGGAATCTGCATGTCCGCAGCCTTCCCGGTCTTGTGAACGTCTAAACAGGTCTGATTGAAATCCTGCAGTAGACCTGGGGCGGGGGCTTCTCTAAGGCGATATACGGTTTTTTTCGTCAGGAACCTGGTATATGAATATCGGTGGGGTCTGATGATAATACGGCTTTACCCAAACGATGACCTCGAAGACTTGATCGTGGTCAATATCAATCAAACAGGTTTTTTGTATTCGTACCTCCCGAATTTTATCGTCATATGTGTCAAGCGGCTCCACATTTTTAATATACGTGACCACCTGTTCGATGATGTCATCTGATGTCCTTATCTCCTGTCAAAAGAGAGGCCCAGGATACACCAACCGGCCGCGTACAAGGAACACGATAAATAAAACCAAATATGGTGAACGACTATAAGGCAACTTGTTACTCATCCTATCGATTAAATTATACGTTGTCCACGGCCGGTCTGGGCAGATCAGCCCAATGGCCAGTGGGGTCCGTCCCTTTGACGATGACCCCTTCTTTGTTCCAATCAAGATCCGCTCGAACCGCAGCTGCACAATAACGAAGGGTAAGGCCGCATCGCCTGCGGTCGGACCGATTGAGTTCGGAGCCGTGCAGAAGTAAGTCACTGTGGAGCGAAATCTCACCCGCTTTGAGTTCTACATCTACCGAAGTGCCATACCGCGAGACCTCTTCGACCGTCTGGTTGAGTACATTGTTTTCACCCTCTGAGCTCTTTTGGTAAGTCAGATGCCCATCATGATGAGATGTGGCGACAAATCGCATACAAGCGTTTTCCGTGTCTGCATCATCAATAGCCAACCAGGCGGTCACAGTTCTCGAAGGAGATAGGGGCCAGAAGCTTGCATCCTGATGCCAGGCGACGATTTTACCATCGCCCGGTAATTTACAGAAAAAATGGGCGCCCCAGCACACCACGTCTTCCCCTAACAAATCACTGATATACTCTACGATTCTCGGATCTTTTACGATATCATAGACCATCCTTGATTTCAGATGGGCGGAGATAATAGAATAATTATGGTCCCCACGGGCTAAAACCGTTTCTATTATCCCGTCAAATTCTTGCCTGATATTACTGATCTCATCGTCTGAATATATCTTGAATCCTTTTAAATAGCCTTCTCTATTAAAGGTGTCGATCTCATCAATCGTTAATACCGACGGCTGGTCGTTATGTACGGGATGAAAGTGAAGAGCACGGGCCATGGCATTTAGATCTTCAGGGGTCGGCATCCGCTTATATAGTGTATTCTGCAACGTGGTCTGTGTCATATGGTGGACTCCTCATTCTATCTGAAATGGGGTGTACCTTTAAGATGATATTCGAGTAAATGGCCGCGAGCGCCTATGTAGAAGATGCCGGGGGCGCCTTCTACGATTTGGTATAAATCAGGAATAGGGGGTTTATCGAGATAGACAATGCACTTCGTAATGACATCTATTTTGAATACATCCGTTCGGGAAACTCCATATATATGTCCGTCTGATCCCCCTGTCAGATGAATAATACCGTATGTTTCAGGTACCCCCATAAGCGGAGTGCCCATACTGCGCAAGCGCCAGGTATCAACGATCTGGCGTTCATCAACGTCAAATGAAAATAGATGTCCTGTACTGGTACTGCCATACACCAATCCGGTGGTCCTGCTGATGGCCAGAGAGGTGACCGCTGCCGCGTTCATGACAGGGATACATGCATACAGGCGAGTGTGTGATTTTGTATCGAAGATAAACAGTTTGCCTTCTTTCGTGGTTTCTATACATCCACGCCCCCCAGATTTACTGGTTCCGCCATACACATACCGATGGTCTGCTGTAATACATTGAACGCTCTGTTTATCATCTCGAAACACCCTGAACTCTTTTGTGGCCGGATTAAACGAACCGAGACCCCCGCCGGGCAATCCATAGTTGGCGCGACAGGCAATATAAATGCATGCATCGGGGCCTACAGTATATTCAAATGGCCTGTTCATATCCTGACCAAGCCGGCCGAAAGTCCGAGGGTTAGCCTGTTCATCCTCACCACCGACAGCCGACATCGGGCGCCATGGTTCTTCCGGGTCATACACCCCCCAGTAGGCGCCCGTATAACTCCCCATATACACTTTTCCGTTGTAGCCTATGACATCATACACTTCGCCTGATCCCCATCCTACCCTGCCCAGGTCGGATAATTGTCTCGATGCCGGATCGAAGGAAAAGATATGCATAGAGATAATCGTACTGCCGTATATTCTACCATCTGTCCCATTATTTAATCCACATATATCTGTTGCCACCTGCGGTTGATAGTCAAATGTTTTATGTTCTCCTCCAACGGAATATGCGTTGGCATATATGTCGACCTCAATTTGTCGTCCGTTCGCCTTCTCTTTCGGACGTTCAGGCGCTTGTGCCAGCTCACGAGTTTTGTTGGTTTTTGTATTATAACCGATGGTTTGCCCTGGTCTTGTCCGCGCGATACTACAAATGATCTCTCCCTCTTCGGTCATAAACTGAGGATGACACCAGATCTGCTGATCGGGAATGATCGGAGCGGGAGCCTGACATCCGTGATCTGCCCATTGATCACGTTCAGGATCGAAGCTTACGAGATGACCAAAAGGGTGGGTCCCTAAATATAATTTGTCGTCATCACCCCAGAGAGCGGATACAAATCGTTGTCCACTTAGCGGTGGAAACCCGTGGCTGATCACCTTTCGTGTTTCAGGCGACCAGGATTGCAGAATATTACCGGGCTGATAGAGCCCGTGGTAATTGTATATCCAGATTTTACCTGATTCATCAGGCTGCACGGTAACGGAAAATTCCCTCGCCCCGATCCAGTACTGTTCCACAATATCACCAGAATCCACATCAACGGCAAAGAGTATAGAGCCCTCCTGACCGAATTCACCACCCCAGATCAAGTCTTTATGCCGTATCGGGTCGTGTGATACCCATCCGCCACCCATCCAACCGCCTATAACAGGTCGTCCAAGATCATAGAATATACCCATGTTTTTTTGAATGGTAATGGCATGTGTCCTCGAGACACATGCGAGTACTTCGTTGTTGATGAACCCCACTGCGCTCGTTGGAGCCCAAAGAGATCGGTAATGGTGTTTGATTTACTTCTGAAGTTACATGATGGTTTATTTGATGCAATATAAAAATGAGGGAAAAGATATACTGGTTTATCGGCAGGGGGTTTTTCGTTGCCAAGAAGGGGGTTTAGACATAGATTGTTCCATATTCCAATTAAATAAATGCGGCTATAATTACAGATGAATTTATTGAGGTAAGTGTATAATGCAAGATCAATTTTCGGAAACAGGATCTGATATAGACCCCGATATTGTTGAATCAAGAGAATGGCGTGACTCGCTTGATTATGTGTTGCGCCATGCCGGTCCTACACGCGTTCGCCAGTTGATCGCCGAACTCCAGATCCATGCCAGGTCACAGGGGGTTCGACTGCCGTTTGCTGAAAATACCCCTTATATAAATACCATCCCGCCTGACAAGCAACCGCCCTACCCGGGTAGTCACGAGTTAGAACAACGAGTTCGGAATATCATCCGGTGGAATGCCATGGCTATGGTGGTACGCGCCAATATAAAAGATAAGACCCTCGGCGGCCATATCGCCACATATGCTTCGGTGTGCAATTTGTATGAAGTAGCCTTCAATCATTTTTTCAGAGGGGCAGGTGATGGCTATGATGGAGATCAGATTTATTTTCAACCGCATGCCTCACCTGGCGTGTATGCCAGGGCATATTTAGAGGGACGGTTAACAGAACATCATCTGAATAATTTTCGCCAGGAACTTCGACCGGGCGGGGGGTTATCCTCATACCCCCATCCCTGGTTGATGCCTGATTTCTGGTCTTTTCCAACTGCCTCTATGGGGTTAAGCGCCATTATGGCCATCTACCAAGCTCGTTTCAATCGGTATCTGGAAGACCGAAGTTTAAAAGAGGGCAATATCCGAAACGTATGGGCTTTTCTTGGAGATGGTGAAACCGATGAGCCGGAAGCGTTGGGCGCGATCACACTGGCTGCCCGAGAAAAATTGGATAATCTCATTTTTGTCGTGAACTGTAATCTGCAGAGATTAGACGGTCCTGTCCGCGGTAACGGAAAGATCATCCAGGAACTGGAAGCCGCATTTCACGGCGCAGGATGGCATGTCATAAAAGTCGTCTGGGGTAGTGGATGGGATCCTTTACTTGCGCAGGACCATGAGGGTTTACTGGCCAAACGCATGACCGAGATTGTTGACGGTCAATATCAGAAATACACCGTCTCCGACGGTCAATACCAGAGAGATCATTTTTTCGGGACCCATCCCAAGCTCATGGAAATGTCGAAATTGTTAACCGATGAGCATGTTCGGACCATCCGGCGCGGCGGGCATGATACGGATAAAATATACACCGCATATAAAGCCGCAGTTGAGCATCAGGGCGCCCCCACGGTTATTCTGGCCAAGACCATCAAGGGGTACGGCATGGGGGAATGGGGGGAGGGTAAGAATACCGCTCATCAACAAAAAGTCATCGGGGAAGAAGGCTTAAGACATCTCCGAACCCGTTTCAGTATACCCCTGTCTGATGAAGAAATTAAAGAAGCCCCCTTCTATCGCCCACCGGAAGACAGTCCGGAAATTGAATATATCAAAGAAAGAAGAGCTGCCCTTGGCGGATTTATTCCCTCACGCCAGATCGTTAATCCCGGCCTGTCTAAGCCGATCAATGAAGACCCGTTCACCGAGTTGATAACCGGCACCGAAGGCCGTGAAGTATCCACCACTATGGTGTTTGTAAGGATGTTATCGAAACTTCTGCGTGATCCGGATATCGGCAAATTGATCGTGCCTATTGTCCCCGATGAAGCACGCACCTTTGGTATGGATGCCCTCTTTCGCCAATGTGGGATCTATTCCCATGCCGGGCAGTTGTACGAACCGGTAGATAAAGATACACTGATTTATTATAAAGAGGCGCAGGACGGTCAAATCCTGGAAGAAGGCATCACAGAAGCCGGTTCACTCAGCTCTATGATCGCTGCCGGGACCGCCTACTCAACCCACGGTGTAAATACCATCCCGTTTTTTATTTTTTATTCCATGTTCGGATTCCAGCGTGTTGGGGATCTTATCTGGGCGGCGGCTGAAATGAGGACTCGCGGCTTTCTTATGGGCGGCACCTCCGGTAGAACGACTCTGAACGGCGAGGGACTGCAACATCAGGATGGCCAGAGTCATCTGTTGGCCTACCCCATTCCAAATCTGCGTACCTACGATCCGGCCTATGCCTATGAACTGGCTGTCATCATCCGGGATGGAATCAAGCGGATGTATATCGATCAGGAAGAGATATTCTACTACATTACGATACAGAATGATAATTATGCCATGCCGGCTATGCCGGAAGGTGTCGAAGAAGGGATATTAAAGGGAATGTACCGATTACGTTCTTCTTTAAATGGGGGACCTGTTGCAGCCCATCTCTTCGGAAGCGCCTGTATCATAAACGAAACCCTGAAAGCACAGGAAATGCTGTCTACCGATTACGGGGTTGAAGCAGATGTGTGGAGTGTCACCAGTTACAAACAATTATGGCAGAATGCCCTGGAAACGGAACGTTTAAATTTGCTTCATCCGACAAAGAAGGCACGATTACCGTATATTTCCTCGTGTCTTAAGGATACTGATGGGGTATATGTCATGGCGACAGATTATGTTAAAACCCTTGCGGATTCGGTTGCAAGGTGGGTACCCGGCCCTGTGGTTTCGTTGGGGACAGACGGCTTCGGTCGAAGTGATAGTCGGCCCGCGTTGCGTAGTTTTTTCGAAATGGATGCCCGGTTCATTACCTTAGGCGCATTGAATGCGCTGGTCCGAAAAGGCGATTTGAAACCGCAGATTGCCCAACGGGCGATGCGAAAGATGGAGATCGATCCGGAGAAAGATAGTCCGCTCAAGGTTTGAAGCTACGAAGCGAACGCTGCCCGGTACACCAATTGGGATAAGTCACTCTGGAATGGGGTAACGATGACTGGAATTGAGTTGTTTATAAAAACCCTGCAACATTGGGGTGTACCTTTCATTTCAACTTTATGCGGGAATGGGTTGAATCCGTTGGATGAAGCCTGTCATAATAACGGTTTACGGCTGGTTGATGTGCGAAATGAGCAGGCCGCCGCTTATATGGCTGATGCTTATGGCAGGTTGACGGGACGTCCCGGGGTGTGCTCTTCGAGTAGCGGGGTTGCTCATGTCAATGCATTGACCGGCGTTTTAAACGCCTATTTTGATGGGGCCCCCATGTTGCTCGTTACGGGTTGCGGGGATACGGCTACAATGGGCCTGGGGCATTTTCAAGACGTAGATCAAGTAGCCCTGGCAGAGCCCATCTGCAAATATGCCCGATTAATCGACCGGGTAGAGCTCGTTCCCGAGATCCTCTTTGAGGCCTGGTCCGCTGCGATAAACGGCCGGCCAGGGCCTGTCCATATCACATTTCCCCAGGATATGATGCTGGCAGAAATAGACCCGGCGCAGGCAGACCAGATCCCTACACCTCCAGAGCGGGTGGTCGTTGCCGGTGATCCCTTACAAATTACTGAAGCCGTAAAACTTCTGCAAGAGGCGCAGTGCCCGCTTATAATCGCCGGGAGCGGGGTGTTTTATGCTCATGGGGAATCAGCATTGCTGCATTTAGCACGTGAACAGGCCATCCCGATTGTAACACCTATTTGGGATCGTGGCTCTGTATCCGAGCCGGCGAGCGTCTTTATGAGCGTCATTGGCGCCGCCACCGGCGAGGTGAGTTTCCTGAATGAGGCAGATGTCATTATCATGGCGGGGGCTGTGCCGGATTACCGCGTAGGGTATTTACATCCGCCTTCTATCCGCAGTGACGCACGGGTGATTCGGATCGAGGCGGATGCCACACAGCTTCATCGCACCGGCCGGGGAGATCTGAATATCTGTGGAGATATCCGATTGTCCCTTGAATCGATAGCAAACAGCTGCCTTTCCTCGCGTAGAAAGCCTACATCTGACTGGCTCGAAAATGCCCGTATGCGACAGGATACGTTTCGACAAGAATGTCTTACAGCCCGCGATATGGCGCCCGGTGGGATGCATGCACTGGATATCATTAATTCAATACAGTCGGTATTAACGGATGAAACCATCGTGCTGATCGATGGTGGTAACATCGGGCAGTGGTGTCATCAGGCGCTCTGTGATAAATATCCTGGACACTGGTTGACCTGCGGCGCCAGTGGGGTGGTCGGATACGGCCTGCCTGCTGCCATGTCGGCCCGTCTGCTTTTTCCGGACCGGCCCATCATTCTCATTACCGGTGATGGCGCCCTGACCTTTACCATAGCCGAGTTCGAATCAGCTGCGCGACAGAATCTGGGGTTTGCGGTTGTTCTGGCAGATGACGAAGCCTGGGGCATTACCTTGACCGACCATACCAAATCATTTGGCCTGGGCATTACCAGCGAATTGGGTCCTATCCAGTTCGATCAGGTGGCTCAGGGCTTCGGAGCACACGGTATTCGGATACAAGATGTACAGGAATTGACCCCGGCGATATCAGACGCTATGAACGGAGAAAAACCGACATTGATTCATGTTCCCGTGGTCCGTAGCAGTCCAATGGACGGCCGAGGACAATAATCAATCGGGAGATCCGCGAACGATCAGGGGATTAGTCGGCAACGATTGTATGAAATTCGTTCTGTGGGGTGTTTATAATATGAGAAATACGATTTCAGCAGATCAGATCAAATATTATCAGGAAAACGGCTATCTGGTTATTGAACATTTTCTTAATGAGGGAGAGTTGGATCAGTGGCGCCAATGTACCGATGAAGCGGTGGCGGATCGATTGGGCGCCTCCGTTCAGGTGCACACCAATCAATCGGATCCGAATGACTTTTATGCCCAGGTTTTTACCCAATGTCTACGATTGGCGGATACGCATGATGGGATGCACGACCTTATTTTTGATCACAGATTAGGTGAAATGGGCGCGACACTAGCGGGTATTGACGGGATAAGAATATGGCATGACCAGGCCTTGATAAAACCGCCGCATGGCAACCACACGGCCTGGCATCTGGATGATCCATACTGGTCGTTCGACTCTCGAGATGCTATTTCCATGTGGATCGCTCTGGATGATGCCACGCTTGAAAATGGGTGTCTCTGGTATCTACCGGGCACTCACAAACTTGCATCTTATAAAAATGTCGGCATCGGGGAAAATCTGGCAGACATTTTCAAGGTTTATCCTGAATGGAAAATGATCGAACCCGTACCGGGCCCCTGTCCTGCCGGGTCAATCGTATGGCACAATGGCCTCGTCGCTCACGCGGCAGGGCCGAATATGACCATTCGGCATCGGCGGGCGATGACCTGTGCCTTCATGCCGGATGGATCAATATTTAATGGGAAAAAGAATATTTTACCGGATGATTATTTTGAATCCTTGACGATCGGCGAAACGCTCGACAATGATGATTGGAATGCCCTGGTCTGGCATAAATAGCAGGAGTAGATATAAGAAAGAAATGGCATTGCAACGGTATATAAGAAAATAGAGTCTATCATGACCCCTCAGGACCGGATGATTGAGGAACAGATTAAGGGCCGGGGTATAAATAGTCCTGGCCTCCTGAACGCCTTTTCACAAGTTCCGCGACAACTGTTTGTCCCCGATGGATACCGATCTCGCGCCTATGAAGACGCCGCCCTGCCGCTTGGTTACGATCAAACCATATCGCAGCCCTATATGGTGGGTTTAATGACCTCGTTGTTAAACCTCAGGGAAGACGATGATGTCCTCGAAGTAGGGACCGGATCCGGATATCAGACGGCGATCATTTCCCGGATGGCCAGATCGGTCTGCACCATTGAGATCAATGCCCAATTGAGCGATAGAGCCCAGGTAATCCTTCGTTCATTGGGGTATGACAATATACAGTTTGAAGTCGGCGATGGTCGGTCGGGGTGGTCGGCCACGGCATCTTTTGATGCCGTCATCGTTACCGCTGCCCCTGAAACCATTCCGCCACAACTCGTGAAGCAGTTGCGAAGTGGCGGACGCATGGTTATCCCGGTAGGAGTCTATGATCAGTATTTATATGTTGTGCTAAAAACGGAAGATGGTGTAAAACGCGATCAACAGACTGCCGTACGTTTTGTTCCTCTGCTCGATTCAGGATGCTCATCGAATTGAAGAAGGATTTTTTACTCACAGCTCTGAAATTTACCTCGCATCATGCTTGACTATACATCCCCTACAATATATGCTATAGAACCTTTAATATTCAGACCATCTTGACCTCGGGAGAATTATATGATGGCGACGATAGAAAAGATTGCGGAAGTCAACGCGATCGTTGGTGAAGGCCCTATCTGGGATATAGAAAATCAACGACTGCTCTGGACCGATATTCGAACCGGTAGATTGTTCCAATATGACCCTGCTGTGGATAAGTATGAGCAAATCCATGACGGATTTTTCGTCGGCGGTTTTGCGTTGAATAAACCGGGGGGTATCGCCGCCTGTATCTGGGATGGAATCGTATTATGGCATTCGGATGACGACTGGGTTCGCATCGTGGATGAGTCCTTTGAGGGCCATCAGTTACGGTTTAATGATATAACCGCTGATCCAGCTGGTCGGATATTCGGCGGCACGATGATAGACGATGGGCTGGGGAAGTTGTACCGATTTGACCCCGATGGGCATATTGAAATTGTCGAAGAGGGAGTCGGTTGCAGTAACGGGATGGGATATTCACCTGATAAGAAGACCATGTACTATACCGACTCCGCCGTGCGTACAATTTATACGTATGATTATAATCTGGATACCGGCGCTATATCGAACCGTAAAGATTTGATTAAGATCGATGACACAGATGGCGTACCGGACGGGATGACGGTCGATTCAGAGGGATATATCTGGACGGCGGTGTGGTTCAGCGGTTGTGTTATTCGAATTGATCCGGACGGTAAAGAAGAGCGGCGTATCGCCTTACCAGCGTCACAGACCTCAAGTTTGATGTTTGGCGGGCCTGACCTGACGGATATTTACGTAACTACAGCTGATTTCAACGTAGATCCGGGTGGACCGCTTGATCCAGCGGGATATGATTGGGAGGCGTATAAGAAAGGATATCGCGGCGGGGGCTTATTCCGAATCAGGCAGGATATTAAAGGTATGCCGGAAAATAAAGCAGACTTCACCTGGCCGGTTAAAGGGTAATGGAGCCGTAGGTATATCGTTCCCTCGCAGACGCGAGCGCCTGCCCTTTTTCATGAAGACATTTTTCGTGGCGTGGCCCCGCTCCTTCGAGCGATTGGTGGTTACACCTTTCAGGAGAGTTACATGAATTTTGATTTTATTATTCAGGGTGGTGAGGTGGTCGACGGGACCGGTAAAACGGACCGGTACCGGGCTGATGTCGGAATAAAAGATGGTAGAGTGGCTGCCCTGGGCGACTTGTCGCCAGCGGAGGCAGCCTCAGTTATTGATGCAACAGGACAGATCGTCTGTCCCGGATTTATAGATGTCCATGTCCATTCGGAAAACACATTGTTGGGCGGGCGGGATCAAATGGCCGGTATCCGGCAAGGGGTAACCACCCAGCTCCTTGCACCTGATGGATTTGGTTGGGCGGGTATTAACGCCGAGGAGGCGATGCCCCTGTGGCAGTATACGCAGTTCGCTTATGGTGAACCGCAAATTCCCGTTGATTGGCCGACGATTGATTCCTACCTGAATCTCTTCCCCGGTCGTTCCCCTGCAAATGTTTATCCTCAAGTCCCCCATTGCGCAGTGCGCGTTAAAGCCATGGGATGGGCGGCAAGACCGGCTACTGCTGATGAAATAAAGATCATGGAGGATGAAACAAGAGCTTGGATGGAAGCCGGCGCCGGGTGTTTGTGTTTGGGGCTGGACTACCAGCCCAGTGCCAACGCATCGTTTGAAGAACTGGTCGCGCTGTGCAAGGTAGCTAAAGAATATGATGGGATCTATGCCGCTCATCTCAGATACCAGATTCTTGGTCGTCCAAAAGCCTGGCAGGAACTTGTCGATCTGAATAGAGCGTCGGGGATTCCTGTCCATGCATCTCATGAGCGGGTTGATGACATCACCGGACCGATTCTTGATCAGGTGGATGCGGATGATATAGATATTTCGTTCGAATCCTATTTATATCCTGCGGGCATGACCCATATTACCATGCAACTCCCTATGTGGGTACAGAGCGGCAGTCCTGATGAGGTGCTGGAAAGAATGAAACAAAGGGATACGCGAGAAAAGACGCTGGATTATCTGAGGGAGAAAAAAACCCTCTCTGATCGTAATCTGGTAGGCTATACAAAGACGGGCAGGTATGCAGGAATGACGCTCGGTGAAGCAGCCCGCAGTGAAAATAAACCCAAAGAAGAGTTCGCCTACGATCTGGTCATCGAAGAGGAGGGCATACAAGCCTTCGTTGTCTTCTGGCCGACCCCGGAAGAAGAAAATGAAAAAACGTTGAGCAGGACCTCAAACCATCCGAAGATGATGGTAGCCAGCGACGGCGTATATGATTGTCCGCATCCGCACCCACGTGGCCACGGGTGCTTTTCCCGTATGTTACGTAAATTTGTTCGGGAACAAAAAACGGTGTCTCTCGAAGAAGCAATATACAAAATGAGTGGTTATCCTGCCGACCGCTATCGCTTACGGGACAGGGGCAAATTGGGTGAGGGGTTTCCTGCGGATGTCGTCGTCTTCAACGCCGACACTGTGGCCGATAAATCCACGTTTGAGTCGCCTATTCAGTATCCACACGGGGTGCCGTTCGTTTTTGTAAACGGAACTTTGGTAATAAATAAAGGGGAGCCGACAGCCGATCGCCCAGGCCAGGTATTGCGGCGAAACTAACAGGATCAAATTATACAAACTATCATGTAACAGATCATGTATATTATTTTAAAACCGCATGGAAAAATATATTTTTATCAATCATAATTCATAACTCATAATTCAACAATTGGTATTCTGATATTCGAGGTTATGTATGACAGTACAGACCATGGATTGGGACCTGTCTTCCTATTTTTCGTCTTTCAACGGGGAAGACATGACTTCATTCAAAGACCGATTAAAAGAGGATATCGCCGGCGTGCAACAGACCGCTTCCACATTAGAAGATCTGAATAATCAAAATCTATCGGCATGGGAATCTGTTATTCTGGATTTTGAAGATCTGATTACAAGATTACGCCATATCAGTTCGTATATCGGTTGCCTTACCTCTGCAGATGCACATAATGAAGCCTATTCAATGGAAGAAGGTGCAGTAAGTGTACTGTCTGCCGAAATGACCAAAATACATGTTGATATACACAGAGCATTAAAAACCGTTTCAGACGAGGTCTTTAACTCGTTTACCGATCGACCACCACTTAAAGATACAGGTTATTATCTTTCCCGTATAAAACGTCAAGCTCAATATACAATGTCCCCGTGTGAAGAGGTGTTGACGGCTGATCTGGGGGTGAACGGTATTGAGGCATGGGGTAGATTATATGATTCAATCTCTGGTAAGTTAGAATTCGAGATGACCTACCCGGATGGAAGAACGGAGCGTCTTTCCATGTCTCGGCGTCGTTCGCTGATGGAACACAGCGACCGTCGCATTCGGATCGCCGCCTTTGAAGCGGGTAATGCAGCCTGGGCACAGGTTGAATCAGTGCCTGAGGCAGCCCTCAATGCCATAGGGGGAACCCGATTAACGCTCAATAAATACCGCGGCGTGGATCATTTTCTGGATATTGCCCTCTTTCAAGCGGGGATAACGCGGGAGACGCTTGACGCGATGTTCGACGCCATATACTCTGAGATCGATGTGGCGAGAAACATCCTTAAGTCCAAAGCCGGACATATGAATCAAGACCGTCTGGCCTGGTTCGATTTTTCGGCCCCTATGCCTGTAAAGGATCAGGCCAATGTATCGTGGGAAGAAGGAAAATCCCTGGTAAAAAAAGCATTTGGACAATCCTATCCTGACCTGGCAACATATGTCCAGTCCGTATATGATAAATCATGGATAGACTGGTCACCAAGGCCAGGAAAACGTCCCGGGGCCTTCTGCACGGGATCGCCTTTGTCGAAGGAGTCTCGCGTCTACATGACCTATAATGATACGATGGGCGATGTGTTGACGCTTGCCCATGAGTTGGGGCATGCTTTTCACGGGCATACCATGGGCTCTGCCCGCACCCTGGCCAGGTCTTATCCGATGACCCTGGCGGAATCTGCTTCGACCTTCGGTGAGATGCTGCTGATGAGAGGTCTGTTCGATGAACCGGCCATCAGTAATGAGCTTAAAGCCTTTATATTAAATCTCGAAATCAGTCATGCAGCAGTTTATTTACTGGACATCCCCGTCAGATTTGAGTTTGAAAAGGCCTTCTATGAAGAACGAGCCGAGGGTGAGATTGTCGTAAGCCGATTAAAGGAACTTATGGTGGAAACACAACGCCGCGTGGTCGGTGATGTGTTGGAAGATGGGGGAGAAGATCCTTATTTCTGGGCGTCAAAGCTTCATTTTTATATCACAGGTGTTACGTTTTATAACTTTCCCTATACATTTGGGTTTCTCTTGAGTCGGGGGTTGTTTTCTCAATTTTTGAAACAGGGACCGACTTTTTTACCAAAATATGAATCATTTTTACAACGTTCCGGCAATGATACGGTGGAACATGTGGTTGCTCAGTGCCTGGGGGTGGATTTGACACAACCTGATTTCTGGGTGGAAGCTATCCATAGCCTGAAAGAACCTCATCGCAGGCTTGAACAGCTTATGCCCCAAATCAATAAAACGGTGTGATGCCTGATAATACCAGACGAAAATCAATCACATTAGAAGTGTGTATCGATAGTGTGGCCTCTGGCCTTGCTGCTCAGGAGGGCGGCGCACATCGGGTGGAGTTGTGCAGCAATTTGAATGAAGGCGGTGTTACCCCGAGTGCAGGGATGATTCTACAAGTACGAAAAATGCTCGATATTCCCGTACACGTAATGATTCGGCCACGTGGCGGAGATTTTTTATATGCTGCGGACGAATATGAAGTCATGAAGCGTGATATTGAGTCGGTTAAAGAACTTGGTTGTGAAGGGGTGGTTTTTGGAATACTTAATTCCAATGGAAGCGTGGATAGCAAGCGAACACAGGAACTCACGGACAGGGCAACGCCCCTGGTGACTACCTTTCATAGAGCGTTTGATATGACTTCGAATCCATATGAGTCTCTCGATTGCCTGGTCGACCTTGGATTGGATATGGTTTTGACCTCCGGACAGAAGCCAACCGCATGGGAAGGACGAGAAACCCTGAAGGCGCTGGTTGAACAAACCCGAAATCGGATTGAAATCATGGCAGGAAGCGGTATATCAAAGGCTAATGTCGCCGACATCATACGTCAAACCGGTATCACATCAGTCCATGCTTCTGCATCCGGCACATATGAAAGCGATATGGAATATCGAAACGCTGAAATGACCATGTCCAGCGGATTTCATCCTTCAGAATACATTCGGAGGCAAACACAGGTGGAAAGTGTACGGGTGATTATAATGTCATCTTCATCTGATTAACTCTTCTGCACTGTAAAACCATAAACTATGGAGTCTTACATGGAACTCCTCGATGGATTGGAAAATCGATTCGGGGGAATTGAATTAAAAGCGGATGCCCTGCCGGAATCCTCGGTCCTATTTGAATCACAATTAAAATGCTCACTTGAAAGATGGCTGGATCAGGACATTCAAGTCGTATGGATTGAGATTCCGCTCTCGCATGCATCATGTATTCCGATCGCTGTGAGTGAAGGTTTTGTCTTTCACCACAGTACAACAGAACACCTCATGCTTACCAAACAACTGGTAAAAGATGCTTTTGTCCCGCTATATGCAACCCATTATATTGGCGCTGGCGGCGTGGTCATGAATGATAAAGAGGAACTGCTGGTCGTCTGTGAGCGATTTCGCGGTGGTGGTCGGCCGCCTTATTATAAATTGCCCGGCGGGGCCCTGCATCCATCAGAGCATCTGGCAGATGGGGTCATACGAGAAGTATTTGAGGAGACCGGCGTGCCCACGCATTTTGACGGGCTCATCTGTTTTCGTCATTGGCATGGCTACCGATATGATAAATCAGATATCTATTTCGTGTGTAGACTTAAACCCATGCATCAGATCATCAAGATGCAAACCGCTGAAATAGAAGAATGTTTCTGGATGCCGGTGCAGGAATACCTGCAATCGGAAAATGTCAGCCAGTTCAATAAATTAATCGTCAAAGGGGCCATAGACAATAAAGGCCTGCAACAAACCTGGGTGGACGGATATGGCGATCCCGAACGATATGAGTTTTTTATTCCTGAAGAGGATGGGTGATTTAAATAATAGAACAGGACAAAATATAAATAGATTGTCATCCCCGCAGGCTTTAAGGGGGGAGCCACAACGGTGGCCAATAAGGCCTGTACCACGGCACGGTAAGCCTGAACCATCCTGAAGTGGATGGAAGTTCTCCTTATGGGTGACTTCGAGGGCAGTATGAACTCCCGCTTAAAGCATGCGGGAATGACGTGTTCTTTTATGGATTGAACAAGCCAGTATCAAGTTTTGTCACGTAATATGAAATCACAATTCATAATTCAAAAATTGATATTACGATGAACCATATCACCACCGCCTCCACTGATGAAATTAAAAACCTGGTAGGCAAGGTCCGGGCTGGAAAGGATTTGACGCCTGATAAGTGGCCTGATGGGGCGCCGGTTGCCGTGGCCCTTTCTTTTGATGTGGACACCGAAACGATTGCCCTTTGGAATAAACGCCATTCTCCTTCTGCGTTTTCAAGAGGTGAATTCGGTGCCAGAGTGGCGATGCCACGTATCTTAAAGACGCTTCACCATTATCAGATCCCAGCCACCTTTTTTATTCCTGCGGTTTCCGCCGTCTTACATGAGGACCTGGTTCCTGCCATACAGGCTGCGGGCGTTCACGAAATCGGTATGCATGGTTGGATACACGAATCCATTGTAGACATCCCGGCAGATGATGAGCGAGAGCTCACTCTTAAAACGTATGATTTCTGGTGTGAACAGTTACAGAAACCTCCAGTAGGCATTCGCACCCCTTCGTGGGATTTCAGCGAAGTGACGCTTTCTATTATCAACGAAATAGGGTTGATATACGATAGTAGTCTGATGGCTGATGACCGGCCCTATGAAATACTTGATCGAGACCGTCCTACTGGATTAATTGAATTACCTGTTGATTGGAAGCTGGATGATTACATGTATTTTCAAATTGATTACGAACGGGGATATCATCCCTATATCGGTCCTGATGAGGTTTTTGATATCTGGCGGGCAGAGTTCGATGGCGCCTGTGAAGAAGGCACGACCTTTATCTTGACGATGCATCCCCAAATTATAGGACATCGATCGCGAATGCCCCTGTTAAATCGGCTGATAGAACATATGCAAAGCCGTAGGGCGTGGATTACGACACTGGAGAAAATGTCTGCCTATCTGCAAAACGACTGAATAATTACTGCAGTAAATGTAAATGGTTTTTATATAGTACAAGACACAACCCGAATCGACTGCCATTCCCCCTTAAAGCTAGCGGGGATAACCACCTTTGTAACTTTTGTAGTGTACGATACAATAAGATATGCATCATTCACCCGTCCAGTTTTAAATAAGAAGGGGTTCATCGCATGGCTAAAACCGCACGACGGAGAAAAAAACATCCCAATATCGTATTCTTCGGGATAGATTCATTGCTTGCCGATCATATGAGTTGCTATGGTTACGGTAGGCATACGACCCCCCATATTGATCGATTTGCAGAGGGCGGAACCCTGTTCGAAAAAACCTATAGCGCCCATATCCCCACGACCAGCGCCTATGCATCCATGTTAACGGGTCTGGACGCCTTCGGCACGCAGGTGGTCGCTTTGCGTCATAAGGGGGGGTTGAGAGAGGATATTCAGACCCTGCCGGAAATATTAAGTGACGCAGGGTACAATACAACATGTGTCGGTTTCACTGGCAATCCTTCCTCAAGAGGCTTTGACACGTACCTCGATTATTCCGCCTGGGGAAGCTGGAATGCTGGACGTAGTCCAAAGGCCCAGGTACTTAACGAGGTAGCCATACCGGAATTGGATCGACTGGCAAAACAGAGAAAGCCTTTTTTCCTCTTTTTACGCCACATGGACCCTCATGCCCCATACCTTCCGCCGGAACCGTACGAACGGATGTTCTACCACGGCAATGAATGTGATCCAAAGCACAAATCCATGGAGCCCGTCATGGCTTTCAAGCCCTTTTGTGATTTCTTCGCTTCCTGGATGCCGCCGGGGATTACGGATAAAGAGTATGTAATTGCTCAATATGATGGCGCCGTTGCCTATATGGATGCCTGTATTCAATCTGTCTTCAATGCCCTGGAAACGCACGGCATCATGAATGAGACCCTGGTGATCCTAAATGGAGACCACGGGGAAACATTATACGACCATGATTGCTGGTTTGATCATCATGGCATCTATGATGTCACCTTGCATGTGCCGCTTATTATCCGATATCCGGGTAAAGTGCCGTCAAATAAGAGGGTCAGCGGATTCAATCAACATAAGGATCTGGTACCGACCATTATGGAGTTGGCCGACATTGAAACGGATATAAATTTTGACGGCAGGAGCTTGATGCCTCTGGTTCGAGGAGAGATCCCTACCTTTGAAAGTGAGTTCTACATCACGGAATGCACCTGGATGCGTAAACATGGATGGCGAACCCCCCAATGGAAATTGATTGTCGCCCTCGAACCAGATTTCCATTTTAAGCCGAAGGTCGAACTCTATCATCTGTTCGAAGATCCGGATGAAAATCATAATTTGGCGGAAGAACAACCAGAAATCGTGACGCTATTGAAGAAGCGTATGCGAACCTGGATCAAAAAACGCGAAACAGAAACCGGTAAGAGGAACCCCATGCTATCTCAAGGTGATTGGCATGGACACGAAGGCGTAGGTTCGTTTAAAACCTCTGAACAGGCTTATGAAACGATGCATATCGGTGATCCGGACCAGGCGGCGAGTTTACAGGCTAAGAGTAGGGAATAGGTAGATGATGGAAAGGTGGAGGGTGGGAGGATGGAAGAATATGGTGTTAATCAATGATGAAACGCATCAGTACAGATTGAAAGGAGAAAGGAGAAATGGGGTTGAACGTGGCTGTAGTAGGGTTAGGCGGGATTGGAAATACGCATGCACGCATTTATCACGGACATGATGATTGTAATATCGTGGCTGTTTGTGATGCTTTGCATGACAAGGCGGACAAGGCAGCAAAGGATTATGAGTGTCAGGCTTTTTATTCGATCGCCGACATGGTTCAGAGCGGGTTGCGGATCGATGCCGCCAGTATGTGCACAGCCGGTGAGGAAAATGGCGGGGATCATTATCAGGCGACCTTGGAGTTGTTGTCCGCCGGTATTCCCGTTCTTGGAGAGAAGCCGATATCCAATAATATCACCCATGCCAGAGAGATGGTTGCTCTGGCTAAAGAGAAAAATATCCGATATGGTATCAATTTAAACCACCGGTTCACACCGGCGGCTATTCGGGCAAAAGAGTGGGTCGAAGCCGGACGACTTGGTGAGTTGAATATCATCAACATGACCATGTGGATCAATAATCCGAATGAAAGTTCTCCCCACTTTCACATGCGGGCATTACATCCCCACTCGATTGATGTGATGCGATATTTCTGTGGGGATGTTTTAAAAGTTCAGGCCTTCTTCAAAAAGGGCAAAGGGCGGCAGATCTGGTCAAATGTACAGGTAAATATGCAGTTCGAAAATGGGGTGGTTGGTCACCTGACTGGTAGCTACGATGCCGGTGGGAGTTATGGGCTTGAGACCTGTGAGGTGGTCGGAGCTGAAGGCCGATTTGTAATCCGTGAAGCCTGTGTGGGATTAGAGTTCTATCCCAGGTTCTCCCAGGAAGTAGAGACCTATCAGAATCTGGGCGGCATGTTGGGCTTTCCGGAAACATTCGGTAGTCGGATTACACGCTGGATTGAACAGAATCTGGAAGCCGCAGCCCCTGAAGATATCGACGCCCGAGCCGAGGATGCGCTCAAAGGCCAGTTGATAATTGAAGCGGCGATTGAATCCTGGGAGAATGATTCTGTCGTGACGATTAACTATCAAGAACAATTTTGATTTATGATTGAAAACATAATACTTACAGTCAATTATAAATCCGTATATATGGTTATTTACCTGGCAATAAGATGATATTACCGCTGTCTTATTCAGAACGGAGAAACAATGAAACTCGGAGCTAACTCGGTGTTATTTGGCGGATACAATATGGAAGCCGCCTTCAAATATATTGCAATGGCAGGATATGACGGCATTGAAGTATCGGCCATCGACGGCATGAGCGAACATCTGGTTCTGGACCGTTGGCAGGAAATTGCCCCTGAAATCAAACGGCTTTCGGCTGAATATGATCTTGAATTACTGGCCATGGAACAACCTTCTCAAGATCCTGATAAGATGGAGACCGCATTCCAGGCGGCGGCTGAAATAGGCATCCCCATAATAAATTGTGGCCCCGGTGGAAAATCGGATGACGAGGATAGCCTGCAAGCCTCTATAGACGCGCTTGGTAATCTGTCAATTCTTGCAGAAAAGTACGACGTGACATTGTGTGTAAAAGCCCACGTGGGGGCGAGCATATATAATACACCTACCACGCTGAAAGCTCTGGAAGCCATTAGTTCCCCTGCTTTCGGGTTAGATATGGATCCGTCTCATATTTACCGGGCAGATGAAAATCCCGTAGAGGCCATTTCTGCTGTTGTCGACCGGATTAAACATGTCCATATCCGGGATTGTAAAGGCCGACAATATGGTCCGGGCACCCCGGAAAATCAAGCCAATGGACGGGGAGATATCGACCTGGTTGGATATATTCGGGTGTTACATGAAAATGGATATACCGGACCATTGAATTTAGAAGTCATCGGCGCAAAGGAATATTCGCTGGAGCAATGCTGTACCATTGCCGCCGAAACACGCGGTCATATACAGGCATGTTTACAGGCCTGCGGCGCCCGATAAATATTAATATCTATCCGTTAGAAGACCGCACGCACCTCGGCACGGGCGGTATGGATCATCTGACGTACAGGATCTTTTCTGCCGTCATACTGCATGAGTAAACTGAAATTTTGCCCTAATCGATAATCCATACCGCCCGTCCATCGGGCGCTATGACCGGCCGGTTTGCCGTTGACCATTTCAAAGGGTAAATAGAAGTTCGTGCTCGAGGAACGAACCTGGGACCAATCTATTTCGAATCGGGCTCTGCCCTTGCCTCTAAATGAATAGGTTAATCGGGGGACGATACCGATCAAGATAGCTGTGATCCCGTTCTGCCTGTCGGTATCGTGATTCCCTTGAAACTGTATCCTCAGTTCCAGTGGAGGGCGTGGTCGGTTAGCTAAAATCAACGAGCTGTTATGTGAGATAAGATGAAATCGATCTACGCCGAAGTCTCGTCTTGTTTTGATTTCCCTGGCATACTGAAATTCTGCTGTAGTCCGCGAAGCAACAGATGTGCGCAGTCTTATTGAATATTCGCTCCTATACCGTCGTTCGCTCCCACTGATAAGCTGATTATTCAACAAGCTGTTCTTGCGATATCTCAACCGAAGAGAAAACCCCCGTTTCTGTGGGAATAAGAAGATATCCTGTCTGAATATGAGATTACCGAATACGGTCGTATTATCCTGCTGAAATTGAGACAGCCTGAGCAGATACAAATCCGCTTTATTGCCGGATTTCGATTGCTCTTCCACCGCGAAATAGGTGTCTGTGGATATATGTTTCAGTATAGAGAAAACATCCCCGTCTGTTCCTGAGATCATCCGATAAGGTTGCGTCTGAAATCGCAAGCTGGTTTTAACGCCAGTAATCGGAGTAAACCCCCCAATCCGGTCAAACCGTTCAATGTATTCACCATCTGTATCCTGAATATATTCCCCCGAAAACGGATCCAACTGATAATCCCCTCTTCCTCTGCCGACCAGCACATACCTTCGTGCCCGCTGGGACGTTCTTTCATTTGAAATTTCATACCGACTTTCAATGGAAACCGCCTTGTTCAGTGGAGAAAAAAGGATACGGCTGTCAACCATCTGGTCTTGGTTGTTTTCTCCCGGCGCCTCTTCAAAGATCCGGGATCGGTGGGTCATTTGAATAAAAGCGGAAAACGATTTCCAGCCTTTCATGGCAATTTTTTGCTGAATGGTATGTGCAACAGATTCCGTTAACCAGGTCTGTTCTGATGTGTTCCCCTTGCCTACAATGTCTGCCAGTCGATAGGTGAAATGAGTAGAGGAGGTGAACCGCGGGGAAGGGATGTATTCGAATCCGGATTTAATTTCTGAATAATTCCGGCCATTATCCAGTGCGGATTCAAGCCGCTGATGGCGTTTTTCCTGTTCAAATCCTATGTAAGGCGTAAAGGAACCCAATTTAATGCGACCATGGATATATTGTCGTATCCATTGACCGTTCAGTTCGGCTGAAGCGAGCGGTGTCCCGATAGGCGAATCGGGTGGCAATCTCAGTTCATTTATTTGAATGTGCTCATAACGATAAGACAGGTTGGCGGATGGACGGGGCGTTAGCGAGAAACCAAATTCCTGTCTGTTGGAGGAAAAACTTTGATCTCTTGTCAACCGTCCCAAGCCACCATTAATAGTCAAGAATTTATTCAATGTATGAGAACCGTTCAGTTCGATGAGTTGTCCCTGCCAGGCAGCCTCGGTTCCCTGGCCATAGCGACGATGATGCTCAATCCCGTTGATCCTGCCGGATGGAATAAAATGCTTATCCACCTGACGAATATTGCTTTGGAAGGTAAACTGACCGATAGATCGATTGTGATAGGTCATTGGGGCGGATTCATAATTTGTAGAGAGATTAAACGCATGGCCTCGCTGTATCTGACGATTTGTGCCTTGCGAAAATGTGTTTGAGTTTACCGTGCTCACGGCGAATTCACTGAATACCTGCATGCCGTTTACAGGTTCGGATTTGAGGTCGAATCCGACCAGTGAGTGGCTGGTAGGAAGGTAGAGATCGATCTCAGGAACGTAGTCGCCCTGCAACGGACCAACAAACTGATATAGGCGATTCTCACGAAATAGATACGTACCTTCGCCTTGATTGACGTGTGTGAAAGAGACCTGGTACGCCCCCTGATTGTCTCCTACAAATTCATAATAATCCATATCGTAGGTGAGATCACGCCGCTTGGCATAGGCGCCTTTTCCGACACCTACAAACTGAACACCTGACACTCTATTTTGATCGGATGGGATCGCCGGTTTTTGAAGGGACTTTATATCGTTGATGAAAAGAGATTGGGGTTGGGGACTATTACGATCATCGCCCTCCCTGATAAATGTGGTGCCCAGGGTGGTGTTGCGCCCCACCGAGAAGGTCCCCCGACCGGCATACACCTGCCGTTGAAATGGTTGTTCAGATGCTTCAAAATCCACCACAATCCGGGATTCACCTGTGATAAGACGGTTTCGGGTAAAGGTCACCTGACCACTGGTGTACTCTATAGAGTAATCGTTGTCCCTGCCCCTGGTCATGCGGATGCCGTCCACCCAGACCTTTTCAGTACCGGCAATAACGAAAAGATCCAGGGTCTCCTGACTGCCAGACAGCTGATACGGTCCCTGTACCCCTTCGATGCCCTGAATGACATTCGACTTATATTCGCCTTCTGATACGGCTGCGGCCATTTGGAACGTGCCATTGGGTAATTGGACCACACCGTGAGCCCCTTTTATTTTTCTTTGGTACCTTGCAAAGGTTGTCTCATCCAACTGGATCGTGTGGTCCCCCATGGTGGACGTGGTGGACGGCGTTTTGATTTGTAAAAACACCTGATCCAATTCCGTCAGTTGGCTTGTAGTCCCTTCGGGTTGGATAGGATTCGTTTTATCCGAAAGGACTGCAATGACCTCCACATCTTTTGTGGCTTTTCCTGTAATCTGGATACGTAAGGATTGCGTTATGGTAGCATCTCGGTTAGATCCAGTCGTCACACTGAAGGTTTTACTGCCGCCAGCCCGGAGTGTCGATTCATCACGGAATAAAGCGGCGGTCACAGATGTTCTTCGGTTTGACAATCGTGGTAGTTGAGTCCTTGGCAGGGTATCGGACAATGCGGACTCAATCACCATATTACGGTGCGTGTAGCTCGTCCCAATCGCAACGGGTAGCCGGCGGTATGCAACTGTGACCCGAGTGGTGTCGGCAAAAATCTTAATTAACACGATCCGGCCTTTCACATAATCTATGTGATAATGCAGGTCTCGTTCTAAGGGGCCGGAAGGTGTGATTAGGGTCTCGGAATGTTCGAGGATGAACGGGTCCGGTAAATCAAGAATGACCTTATGAGGATAGATGACCTGTTGAGTCTTTTGGAATAACAAAGAATAGGTAGAATCAATCGGCCCGGCTTCAACAGGTGTTTGTCGGCAGAAAAATAAAAAGAGGAACAAACTGAGGTGAAAAGAGCAGGAGATAAAGCGAAGATCGCCTGCACGTCGGATGCATCGCATCGTTGATTCTCGATAAGAAAATGGGTGAAACGCAAAGCTATAAACGGTACCTTTTCGTGGCTTTGTATCTTCGTAGCTTCTTTGTTTGATTCTAAATATCGATTATCATCGTCTAAAATGATTGCCAACGTGCTATGTAAGCCTCCGCGATAGGGAAGTGCAGAATAGGATAATGTGAAAGTACGCTCTTATAATACGGACTATGGGGCACATGAACAATCTATTTTTACTTTGCGGTCATGCGATAAAGGCAAATCAAAGGTTCGGCCAGGTTGTCTTTCCCGATTATTTTTAGGGGGTTTCTTGCTCATTATTTTGAAGAATTCAACTCTTTTTACTTGTATAATGAGACGGCCTTCATCATATTTATTCTCTGTTGAAAATACCTTCAATATTGATATATCCACCTGTGTCATGCTAAAAGCCGCCTAATAAGTTTCAGATCGATACTATCCCTTCGTTGGATGTAAGTAACCTATAGAGGACCTGTTGTGAAAGTGATCCGTTGGTTTGTCAATTTTGTAGATGGGCTCAACGAAAAGGTAGGCGTTGCGGTTTCCTGGCTTACTTCGCTGCTTGTACTGACGGTTTGCATTGATGTGTTTACCAGATATGTGCTTAAAACCAGTAGTGTAGCTGTTCAAGAACTCGAATGGCATATCTTCGCCACGATTTTCCTACTTGGCGCTGCGTATACCTTGAAACACAATAAACATGTCCGTGTAGATGTGTTTTACATGAATTTTTCACCGAGAGGTCAGGCGTTGGCTAACTGTATCGGCAGTTTGTTATTTTTGCTTCCCTTTGCGGTCATGGCCATCTGGGCTTCTCAGAATTTTGTGATTAATTCTTTCAATCTCAGTGAAATTTCACCTGATCCTGGCGGTCTGCCCGCAAGATTTGTCCTCAAATCGATGATTCCTATTGGTTTTTCCCTGATTTGTCTACAGGGTCTGTCCATGGCCTGCCGATCATTCGTTCAATTTTTAAATGGCGGAATAGATGTGTTGAAGGAGAATGCTGAATGACAGAAGTGATGCCCCTGATATTATTCATTATTTTATTTATCCTGCTTCTGATGGGATATCCGGTGGCCTTTACACTGGGTGGCGTTTCTATTCTATTGGGCATGGCGACCTTCGGGGCGAACTTTTTTAATTTACTCCCACTTCGTATCTGGGGGGTGATGACCAATTATGTCCTTATGGCCGTTCCCCTGTTTGTTTATATGGGGGTAATGCTTGAAAAATCAGGCCTTGCTGAGGAAATGCTGGAAACGATGGCCCTGCTGTTCGGCAGGCTGCGAGGCGGCTTAGCCGTCTCTGTGATCCTCGTCGGTGCGCTACTCGGCGCATCCACAGGGATTGTAGGAGCTACCGTCGTCACGATGGGCTTGTTGAGCCTGCCTACCATGTTGCGCAGGGGATACAGCCCCGAGGTTGCCACCGGCACAATCGCTGCAGCCGGTACTTTGGGACAGATTATACCCCCCAGTGTGGTTCTTGTCCTGTTGGGAAGTATCCTGAATGTGTCTATAGGGGATATGTTTATCGGTGCGGTGATACCGAGCGCGATACTGGTAGGGTTATACATGTTATGGATTTTTGTGGTCTCGATTATCAAGCCCGACGAATCACCAGCGATGCCGCCGGGAGATCTGGCCGAATTCAAGAAATCAGGCATGTTGAACAAAGTTGTCCAGGCCTTTGTACTTCCCTTTGGTCTGGTTATTGTTGTATTGGGTTCTATTTTCGCAGGTATTGCATCCCCCACCGAAGCAGCGGCTGTTGGCGCTTTGGGTGCCACCTTCCTGACTATATTTCAACGTAAATTCTCATTCAAAACCCTGAAAGCGGTCATGACGGAAACAACACATATTACGTGTATGGTGTTTTTCGTTCTGGTAGGCGCAGAAGCGTTCGGATTGGTATTTCGTGGGATGAGGGGGGATGCCTATATGGCCAATATGATCACGAATGCTGATCTGGGCCCTTATGCTTTTCTGGCTCTGGTCCTGATTATGATTTTTATCGCTGGGTTTTTTATCGATTTCATTCAGATCACTTATATTATTGTTCCGGTGGTTGCGCCTATTTTTATTGCCTTCGAAATGAATCTCCTCTGGCTGGGGATCTTGATTGCAATGAATTTACAAACCTCTTTCCTCACCCCGCCATTCGGATTCTCTCTGTTCTATCTAAAAGGGGTCGCTCCGCCTGAAATACAGACCAAACATATTTATAAAGGGATCATTCCGTTTATTGTGATCCAGCTGATCTGCCTTGGCTTATTGGTCACCTATCCCGAAATGGCAACCTGGCTCCCCGCCTATCTGGTTGAATAGGGCTATTTCTCACCTGAGTTATTCCTTGCCCGGAAAGATCTCTGGATAAAGTTCTCTTTCTCATAACCGGTCTTTGATTTTCATTAGATGACTTTTTATTACATATTCATGGAGCACAAACAACCATGTGCGACGTTTTTATTAAACAGACAGGTCTCTGATTATGGAGGGAATGTTGTATTCTAATATCCGATGGCGCAGCCATCTTTACGAGGTTCTGATGCTCCGTGAAGCATACCTGATACAGGATCAATCATGATGGCCTGATAGCCTCCGTATCCGTCGATGGATTGGACGACTTTATGGCCCATTTCCACCAGGGTGTGAGCCACTTCATCTCGAATTCCCGGTTCAAGCGCAACGGTACCACCGTCAGAGGCCATCGGAAGGCCTGTTGGCGTAGCCGATCCGGAATGATTGAATCGGGGGGCATCACCCGCTTCCTGTACATCCATGCCAAAATCAATCATATTGCAAAGGACCTGTGCGTGTCCCTGTGGTTGCATGTCCCCCCCCATCAAACCGAAGGATAACCACGGGGTGCCATCCTTTGTGACCATAGCAGGAATAATGGTTTGAAAAGGTCTTTTGTGGGGGTGCAGCGCATTTCGATGGGTGGCATCTAATGCAAAAAGCTGACCTCTGTTCTGGATGGGAAAACCCGTGCCGGGGGGTACAATACCGGATCCAAATCCTCTGTATATACTTTGAATCAAAGAAACAGCATTACGGTCTTTATCTACGACGGTCAGGTAAGCAGTATCCCCTCGTTTCAACCGGGGATCCCCTGAAGGGACATCTAGCAACGCCTTCTTGGGATCTATCCGCTGTCGCTGTCGATCGGCATAATCCCTGGATATTAATTCTGCAACGGGAACATCGGCAAAGGCCATGTCTGCATAATATGTAGCGCGATCTGCATAGGCTAATTTTTTGGCTTCAATCTGTAGATGAATGGTCTCAGATGTTTGATAGCCTAATGCCGGGAGGTCATATCCATCGAGGATATTCAGCATCTGCAACGCCGCGATACCCTGGCCGTTTGGTGGTAATTCCCAAACGGTATACCCTCTGTAATCACTACAAACCGGATCATCCCAGGTTGAGGTATGGTCTCTAAAATCTTCAATGGCAAATAAGCCGTCCATCTCTTTGGAATAAGACAGAATTAAATCCGCGATTTCCCCCTCATAAAAGGCATCGCGTCCGCCTTCAGCGATGGATCGATAGGAATGGGCTAAATCAGGGTTTTTAAAAACTTCGCCTGGAATCGGCGCGTGGCCGTTCGACAGGTAAACCCGGACCGATTCAGACCATGGAGACAAGAGCGTTGTGGACGCGGCCCAATCGTGACCGATGATATCCGTTACAGGAAAACCATGCTCAGCATAATTGATGGCAGTAGATAAAATCTCGGCGTATGATTTGGTGCCGAAGCGATTCAGCAGACAATCCCATCCATCCACACATCCGGGCACAGACCAATTCAATGGGCCGGTATCAGGGATGTAGTCATATCCTTTCCTGGTAAAGTAATCGATTGAAGCAGCATATGGCGCCCTGCCGCTCGCATTCAGGCCGGATAAGGCCGCATTCTTTTCATCCCAGATAATCGCAAAGAGATCACCTCCGATACCACACGACATGGGTTCTACGACCCCCAGCGTGGCATTCACTGCAATGGCCGCATCAATCGCATTACCACCCGCCTTCAGGATATCTATACCGGCTTGAGCAGCTAATGGCTGACTGGTCGCGACCATGCCGTATGGGGCCATAACTACAGATCGGCGTGACGCATTATATCCATAGGGGTTATGTAACATGATTTTAAATTCCAGTTTATTAATAGATTATGGGTATCACTTAAACGCGATTAATTTCACCTTCATATTCCAACTCTTTATTGAGGAGAATACGGGCAGCGGGACTTGTCGTCCGTCTTCTTCTATTTCAAAAGTCCCGCTGTTCCTTTGTGATATCAAGATCTGAATCAGTCACACTGGGGCCTACCATTGAATTACAGGATGAAACAACCAGACAGCCAAGGAGGACATTCATACATAGTTTTATGTGACGGAATCGCATGATTTACTCCTTTAATATAGGACAGGTCATACAGTGGGGGCCGGCATTACCCAGGCGAAGTTGAGTGCCCGGGATACCAATCACTTTGCCACCCTTACGGTGAATTTCGTTTTCTGTTCGGGTTGCCCAATCATACCCGACAGCTGTGAGAGGCTCTACGGTGACATAATTAACACAGGCAGAATTTTTTTCTGCTTCGGTAACTTCGAATAAATCAAATCCGTTCTGCGATAAGTATTCAGGTAACCAGACGTATTGGGGCCGTTGGCCCTTTCTGAATATAGTGGATGGATATAACTCAAGGTAGGGTTTATATCCTATCGCCAGGTCCGGCCCTAAAAACATTAACAAGCCATCAATATGTACCTCTCCCTCGGCGATCGGAACCATGATGATTTCATCGACATGGTCGCCCAACAGCAGATCGCACATCTGAAATATGGCCGGTTCTGTGGTCCGGTCACAGAGAGAAACGATTAATTGCCTTTCCGATAAAAACATGATTCCGCCGCCCTCTACATATCCGGGTGGCGTTATCTCGCCGAGGATGGGAATCCCCAGTCTTTCGGCGGCCCGTCGTATAACCCAGGTATCCCCCTTTCGCCCTTTGTGGAACATACTCATCATCAGCATGCCCTTATCCAGTACAACGGCGAGATCTCGTGTATACGTAATATTGGGTCTTCGGCTGATGTAAGCCAGCGCTTCTTTATCCTCTTTTAGTACCTCGTCAAGCAGGATGACTTCAGTCCCAAGCGATGACAGCGCAGCGGTAAGGGCATCGAACTCCTGTAAAAAAGTGGGGATGTCAACAGGACTAGAAAAGCCAAAGTAGGCCTGTGTGGACGGAGTAACAAGAGATAGTTCTTCACCCGGGCGGTGCATCAAGACGCGTTTAAGGACGCCATGCTCATTTTGTGCACCAAAGAATTTCGCCATAATTTAGCTTTCATTATTTAATGAAGGGGTTTCTTAAATTATTTACACCACGCCATAATGGTATTTGCAAGGACTTCAGTTAATAATTTCACTTCATCCAGGGGAATAGATTCCTTTACCGTATGCGCTAAACGTACATTACCAGCGCCATATAAGATGCCGGCTGTTTGGGCATAGTTCGTAAAAAAACGCAAATCAGAACCCCATGGCACCCCCGCTACTTTCGGTGTTCGACCGGTCACCTGATGATGTATCAAGGATAGCGTGTCTACGATAGGCGCCTCCCCCGATGTCTCTCCTGGTTCAAATTGGCCCTCAAACCAGGTAACGGTAGGCGGGTTTTTTGATAGCCAGGGATGATCCTTTGCAGCGTGTAAGATAACCTCTTCAAATTGTTTTCGAGCGGTATCTATCGTTTCACCTGGAAAAACGCCATACCTTCCTTCAGCAATAAGTTCTTCAGGGACAGTGGACACCCAATCTCCGGACTTAACAATCCCAATGCTCAATGGGGCAGCCAGCCGATCGTCCAAAAATAATGGGTGTTGAAAGGACTGATCTCGATCTTTTTCTAATTGTTTCAGTGCGTTATATAGGGGAATAAAACACGTGACCGCAGATACCCCCTCTTCCCTGAGGCCGCCATGAGCAGCCAGACCCGGCACAGTCAGTCGGAAAGATAAAGCCCCTGAGCAGACAGGTGATAGCGTTAACTCTGTGGGTTCCATGATGATTACAGCATCTGATCGATAGCCTCGTTGTATGGTGGCCAGCGTACCCACCCCACCTGTTTCTTCACCGATCACACTCTGTAAAAGGATATCCCCACCAGGCTTAAATCCAACTTTCATCAGGGCGCGGATGGCAAACAAAGCCGCGACAACATTGGACTTCATATCACAGGAACCTCGTCCATGAAGCCGACCCTCAGCAATGACCGCATCCCATGGCGGATATGACCAGATAGAGAGATCTCCGACAGGAACGACGTCCATATGCCCATTCAGAATAATCGATTTTCCTTCGCCGTTCCCAGGCCATCGACCTACAACGACCGGACGATCACCAAGAGGCAAACCATCGTCTGAAAAGGCAGGATGCCCTGACAATTCATCTAAAGTAGGACACCAGGCATCTACGTCCAAATGTTGGGCTGCCATGGCAGATGCCATATATTGCTGGACCCTCTCCTCCGATCCTGTGATGCTGGGAATACGTACAATGTCCTGCATCATGGCAACCTGATCGTCCCAGGCCTCTTCAATCGTATGATGTAACATATCCTTCATAGATTTTTCTCGTTTTCTGATCAGCTCATATCGACCGACTTTTTAATAGGCTTCCAAATATAGTTTTTTAATGTCCCCTGAAGTGGGAACTCGGGGATTATTTTGCGGACTGCCTGATGCCAGAGCGTCTTCGGCCATTTTATCCAGGGCGGACATGAAATTTTCTTCAGATATGTCGCAATCACGAAGCCTCGGGATTTCAACAGATGCATTTAATGCTTCCAATCCACTTACCAGTTTATCACAGGCCATTTGCTCTGTCTCCGTTACCTCAGCCCATCCGAGAGTTTTTGCCACTGTACTATACCGCTCTTGCGCAGAAGATACACTATACCTGGTGACGGCCGGTAATAAGATCGCATTGCTCAGGCCATGGGGCAGATGGAACATCGCACCCAGGGGCCGGCTCATGCCATGCACGAGACAAACAGAACTGTTTGCAAACGCCATCCCGCCGTGCGAAGCAGCCAGCATCATCCCCTCGCGGGCGACGGCATCATCGGGATGATGCCATGCCCGTTGCAAATGTTGACCTACCTGGTGGATACACGATATCGCAAACACATCCGTCATTGCATTAGCTTTTCGTGACACATATGCTTCCAAGCCATGGGTCAATGTATCGACTCCGACATGAGCGGTTAACGGTTTCGGCATAGTAAAAGTGAGGGTATAGTCAACGAACGCTGCTGCGGGGACCAGGTGTGGATCAAGGATCATCATCTTTACATGACGAGAGGTATCTGTTATTACCGTCACACGGGTCATCTCGCTTCCGGTACCGGCCGTTGTGGGGATGGCGAAAAGGGGGATCCCTTTTTTTGGAATGAGATTATACCCCATATAATCCGATAAATGGCCGCTATTGGTGGCCATGACGGCGATGCCCTTGCCCGCATCGATGCTGCTGCCTCCGCCAAATGCAAGGACACCATCGCATCGGTGTTCTTTTAATAAGGCCAATCCTTCTAAAACATTACCATCGGTAGGATCCGGGGTGACGTCACCATAGGTAATGGATTCGATCCCTCCAGCCTGAAACGCCTGCAAAATATGCTCCAGGTGTTCCGTTTTTGCCATGAACGGATCGGATACAATCAATAGGCGATTTACACCAAAGCGTTTTACTTCAGGCCCGACCTGATCAATGGCTCCGGCGCCGATAAAGATGGATGAAGGGATATTGATGTGTGCAGGAGAAGTCATTCTGATAGATGTATCGCTTGCTATGATCAGGTCACACCTGTGATTTTGGTACTGTACTTTTCATATGATTTAGAGCGCGTTATCTCTTCTAACGCTCGGACCGCCGTATATAATTCTTCATAGGTCGTGTATAAAGGCGTTATACCAAATCGCAAATTATCCGGCATTCTGAAATCCGATATGACGGCCTTTTCATCACGAACCGCCTGTTCGATACGATAACCATCTGGATGACCAAATGAAACATGGGACCCTCGATGGCGCACCTCCCTCGGGGAGTTTAAGGCATACCCCAATGGTTCAAGGATTTCTTCCCATAATTCGATCATATATTCAGACTGGCTCTCCGCTTTTTTTCTTATTTTATCCATCCCTGCTTCTAATATGAGGTCGACACCTGGTTCTATGAGTGCAAGAGATATAATTGAGGGGGTGCCCGTGAGAAAGCGATTGATATTGGTGGCTGGTACATAATCCAGATCAAATAAAAATTGTTCTTTATGACTGAACCACCCCGATAGCGGGTTTACAAGCTGCGATTGAAGATTCTCCCGGATATATAAAAACGCCGGGGAGCCTGGACCACCATTCAAATATTTATAAGTGGACCCCACAGCCAGGTCTACGCCATCGGCTTGACAATTTAGAGGAACCGCACCGACGGAATGACTAAAATCCCATAACATAAGGGCGCCCTGTCGATGGGCAAGCTCCGTTATAGATGCGATATCATACATATAACTTGATTTATACATGATATGCGACAGGCTCACCAACGCGGTGTCTTCATCAATGACCTCTTCAAAGGTGTCCAGGGTAACAGAAAACTCGTCTGTAGGAGGCAAAGAAATGATTTCGAAATCTGTCCCTGTTATTTCGGCAGCGGCTTTTAGAATATATAAATCTGAAGGGAAATTTACATTGTCTGTGATTATTTTCCGGCGTGGCGCATTGTACTTTAATGCGCCGACGAACAGCTTGAAAAGGTTTACGGATGTGGAGTCCGCAATAATAACTTCATCCGGACCGGCGCCTATTAAACGGGAGATTTTACTACCGATTCGCCGGGAAAGGTCCATCCAGTTTTCATTCCAGGACCGAATCAGACGATCTCCCCACTGATTTCGCACCAGATCGTTGACAAGATGAAGGCTTGATACAGGCAATCGGCCCAGGGAGCTCCCATCCAGATAGATTAAATGGGGGTCCTCAATTACAAACCGATTTCGATAATCGGATAGTTCATCATTCTGATCTCGTTCCCGTGCATAGATTACCGATGGGTCCACCTTCAAGATTTACCCTTTCACTTTCAATCTGAACTGACTATGAAAACATTCACAACAAATGTAACGTTGGTTTTATATGGATTAAAATCGGAAACAAGTTATGAATGTATGAATGTTATCTTGGCCAGACAAGAGAAATATGTTTTTCGTGACATTGTATTTCGAAGGCGTTATCTTATGCACACTTGGAACACATCCAAATGTTTATGATACTTAGAAATGTAGATCCCAGAATAGGAGTCAATCATGTCGAGGGTGATAGGCAGAAACGAATGGTGCCCATGCGGCAGTGGCAAAAAAGTAAAAAATTGTTGTCGTGATAATGCCCGGAGAACAACAGTTACATCAATGTGGCCGAATGGATGGACCATGGCGGCAATCGTTGCCGTTGCCGTGGTGTTTATGGGCTGGATATGGATTGCAGACCATGAACCCGACCCCAGGACCATGATGCCCGATATGACCCAGGCCGGTAGCTCAATGGCCCCTTCAATTGCATCCGGACAGGGATCTCAAAATATATTATCGGTCACCGCCTACACCGAAATACCCGAAATAGACCTGGATGTGCTTACCGACGCGGAGCGAAAAAAAGTGCTGAATAGAGTAAATGTTGAAAAATGTCCATGTGGGTGTGGTCTTACCATTGCAGGATGCCGCCACCTGGATCAATCTTGTGGTACCAGCTTACCCATTGCCAGAAAGATCGTCGCGGAGGTAACTTCCGGTACATAGACTCATTGGCTGATGTTTACCTGTTCTCTCTTACCCAGGAATTTGGGTTGCCTGCCGACAATATGAATGTCTATAAATGCTATGGCGCGTGCGAGTACCTCCCGACTTCTTATTTTTATTGACATGGCAAAAGGCACATCTTCTGCACAAAATCCAACCGCCTCGATCCCCACGGCGTCTGAGATATACAGCGCCCGTTCACAATGAAACCGTTGTGAGATGATCATTATTTCTTTTAAACCGAATACCTTTTGAGCTCGGATAATAGAATCCAGGGTTCTGAAACCCGCATAATCCTTGGTTATAAATTCAGCAGGAACCCCGAATTTGATTAAGTCCTGTTTCATCGTGGTCGGTTCGTCATATTCTCTGGTCGCATTGTCGCCGCTGACGAGAATGCCCTGGATTTTTCCGGCTTGAAACAAATCAACGGCGGCTTTGATCCGAGCTCGATAATACAAATTGACTGTGCCCTGTGCATATTTTGATGTGCCCAAAACAATAGCGACCGGTATTCGGGGGGTCTTGTCTACATCATAATACAATCTGGAAGACGCATGACGGGCTATAAGGAAGTCGTTTACAATTAATGCCAGAATAATGCCCATGGTTAAAAAAAGGACAATTTTCCCAATTCGTCCGATGCGTTTGGACACCAGGGTATATACTCCAAGTTGAAATAATTCAATGAAAAGATATCGATGTGCCTATCAGTAATCATGAATGGTTCTGCTCAATGATCCCAAATATCATATCGATTGTCAAGATGTATACGGAACGGGATTGCAGTTGATGCGTATGGGGATATAAGTGAACACACCATTATTTATCCGCTGATCCGTAAGAGAGTAGCAAGGAGTGAAGATGCTACACATTTTTCTTATTTTACATCTCATCATATCTTCATCGGGTATGCAAAATCCCAGTGATGGGCGATTAAAGACCATCTTATTCTTCGGGGATAGTATAACTGCTGGACTTGGCATCGATCCCGATCAAGCATTCCCTGCTTTAATTCAAAAGAAAGTTGAGGGAGAAAAGTGGATGTTTCGGGTGATTAACGGTGGCGTGAGCGGAGAAACATCGGCTGGCGGACTTCGGCGTATTAATTGGGTCCTTCAACGAAAGATTGATGTACTCATTCTTGAATTAGGCGGTAATGATGCTTTGAGAGGCATCGACATTGAAAATACGAAAAGTAATCTTCAAGGTATTATCGAGCGGGTAAGAAAAAAAGATCCGGAGGTCCGGATTATTGTAGCAGGCATGCAGGCTCCGCCAAACCTTGGACTGGCATATACTACGAAATTCCAGAAAATGTATCTCGACCTTGTAAAAAAGAACAAAACAGCTTTTATTCCCTTTATACTTCAAGATGTTGGGGGAATCCGTGATTTGAATCTTCCTGATGGTATCCATCCCACCGTTGAAGGGCACAAGGTTGTGGCAGAAACCGTCTGGAAGGTTTTAAAGCCTGTTCTGGTTTCGATTATGAGATAAGAAGGCCAATATAATAAACCCTGTTATCATCCATTGATCGCAGATCATCGAAGTTATGAAACCCATGCATCATAAGGAGATTATGGTTATGCATAATCAACAACAGGTTGCGTCACGACGAAATTTTATAAAAGGTTTTTTAGCTGGTGGCTTGGGCGCCATGACGATAAGTCCTCGCGATATTGCCGCAGCCCTATAATCTGGAAAAACACCGTCTGATGTACAAGGCTGGGGTGTGGAACCGGGGCAAATAAAGGTAGGTGGGAATGAAAATCCGTTAGGCCCCTCTCCACGCGCCGTGGAGGCCGTTGCCAGGCATCTTTTTTCTGTAAACCGTTACGGCGGTGGGACCTCCGACCTTATCCGGGCTATTGGTCAATACCACGCCATCACCTTGCCGGATAATGACGGTTCGGACCGACGAAGTCGCGTCCAGGATGAAATGCCGATTATGGTCACCGCAGGCTCCAGTCCGATTCTACATACTATGGCAACGGAATCTATGAAAGATGGTGCTGAGATGATTATTGCACGACCTGGGTATACGGAACCAGCTCTATCGTGGACGAGATACAGGGATGCAAAGGGCCTCGACTTGAAGATTCGGGGAATCCGTTTAGATAAGAACTACACGCATGACCTGGAATTGATATATAAGGCGATCAATAACAACACATCCATGGTGGCGATAACCAATCCCCACAACCCGACCAGCACCATTGTATCACATGGACAGCTAAAGGATTTTGTTGACTCAGTACCTGCGCATGTTCTGATTTTGCTTGACGAAGCCTATATTCACTTCGTTCGCGATCCCAAATACAAAGATGCTGTCCATATAGGGCTGGAAAAAGAAAACGTTGCTGTTGCCCGAACATTCTCCAAGGGGTATGGTATGGCCGGCATGCGGGTCGGTTATGGTATCATGAGTCCCAAACTGATCAGTCGCTTGAAGGTTCATATGCCCCGTTTTAATCCCATGGTCTACCTTGGTGTCGTGGCTGCCGAAGCGGCTATCGGTGATACTCGTCATATCGAGCATAGCCGTCAGATGGTTCAGGATGGCGAGGACTTTCTTGCCAAAGAGTTTGAAGCCATGGGATTCGAACCGATTCCCAGTCATTCTAATTTTATGTGGGTTGACATCAAGCGTGATGCCACTGTGTTCTCTCAGGCATTGCAGGAACTCGATGTGTCCATCTCAGATGGAAAGCGGCGTTGGAGTATGGATCAGCATGTACGGATAACTATTGGTACAAGGGATGAGAACGAAGCGCTTATTTGGGCTATGCAGCGTGTTCTATCATAATATGACGTAACGCGGGGATATACAGGATATACCCTGAGTATCCGAAATGAGACATAGATGCATCCATCAAAACCTTTAATCCTAGTGAAACGATATCATCTCGAACCACAAACCGGAACCGCGTTTACAGTCTCCAAAGAACACATCATCCGTATTATCGATGTCGAAGGCGAACAAGTCGCGGATCTCGTCTGTTTTGCTCACGCAAATCCAGCGGAGTATCTCTCATCCAGCCGCAGTATTGACTACAATGAGAAGATTTATATTTCTACGGAAGATGTGCTATACTCTAATTTGAGCAGACCAATGCTCTCAATAATTGCCGATCAGGTCGGCAAACACGATTTTCTCTTTGCACCATGCAGTCAGGAGATGTTCGAGATCTCCTATGGAATCATCGAATCGCATCCGAATTGCCTCGACAATCTGGCGGCCGGATTGAAAGCCTTCGGAATAAAGAAACCTCAGATTCCTACGGCCTTCAATATTTTCATGAATGCCAACATCTCTGAGCAAGGCGATATAAAAATTGAACCACCCAAATCTAAAGCGGGCGATTATATTGATTTACGGGCAGAGATGGCCCTGATTGTGGGGGTGACCGCTTGTTCATCAAAGAAGTGCAACAATTATAAATGCACACCCATAGATGTGGAGGTGTATTCAGGGAACCCCCCTGAATAATAGTGACGTGTGACCGGGTTCAGCGGATCATCGCTGTACATTATTGGCAATGTATATATCTATTAAATTGCGATAGGGATATTCACCGACTTTATTCCGTTTAAACCCCTTTAACCATGGTTTTCGTAAAGAGGCCTCTTTGTTGAAAAACAGAAAGGCCCCCCCGACGTCTTCAACAAGAATGCGCTGGGCGTCCGCATACATGATCGACCTTTTTTCCTGGTTCATTTCTCTGGCTGCGTCATCTACAAGTTTGTCAAAGGCCTCATTTTTCCAAGGTTGCCGCCCAAATGGTTTTGGCTGAGAACGCCATACGGTCGCCAGCATATTGTTGGGATCGGGGTAATCCTGAGAAAAGCTGCCGATGCTAATGGGCAATTTCCACTGGTATAAGGCGATGCTATAGGTGCGGGCTTCCAGAATATTGATTGACAGATCGACGTTGAGCTGATCCTTGATCATCTGCTGGATGGCTTCAGCAGCGTGTTTCATATCGGCGCCGCGTAAAATCAAGTCTTTACGTGGAAATCCGCGGCCATTGGGATAACCCGCTTCCGCCAGAAGTTTTCGACCGGCATCCGGGTCGTAGCGTTGGATATTATCCAACGTATGCCCCGCATCACCGGGATAACCGGGAGGCAACATTGAATAGGCGGGTGTGGCGGTCCCTTGCAATACCACGTTGGATAACACCTCGCGATCGATGACATGGCTGATGGCCTGCCTGACCCGGAGGTCGTCAAACGGTTTTTCTTCCGTATTGAAGATCAAAAAATAAGTGTCGAAGGCGCTGTAAAAAGCCAGTTCCTTACCCAGGACGGGATGATTCCGCAAAGCCGGAATTTCCCTGGCCATGACCCGTTGAAAATCCACTTCGTTATTTTCATAGGGTAAGGTGCTGACAGCCGTTTCCGCACCGATAAATATGCCGATGAGTCGTTCCAGATATGCTTTTTGCGGACCGTTGTAATACGGATTGAGCACAAACTCGAAAGACTGGCCTGCATCCCACCTTTCGAGTTTAAAGGTCGAATTGGTCACACAATATTCCGGTTCGGTCCATTTCTCCTCATACTTTTCGACCTGCCAGCGCGGTACGGCCCCCGAGCCGGTAAAGGCGGTTATCTGCGGAAGATACGGACAGGGCCCATCTGTTTCGATAACCAGGGTATAATCATCAACAGCTCTTACACCAATCGTTGACCGGTCCTTCGTTATACCCTGACTAAAGGCCTTTGCGCCCTTGATGGGATAATAGAAAAAAGCGTATACATTAGCACTGGCAGGGTCTACCGCCCGAATAAATGTGTATACAAAATCATGGGCGGTGACCGGTCGACCATCGCTCCATTTTGCGTCTTGGCGCAAATAGAAGGTCCAGATTGTCCCATCTTCTGAAGATTCCCAGCGGTCGGCTGCGCCAGGAACCAGTTCAGAATCATGATTCAACCAGGTCAGGCCTTCAAAGGCAAACACCCCGCTCTGGGCTTGATATATAGCCACATTGGCATCTAATGAGGTGGGTTCGATCAGCAGCCATCGATAGATCTGTTGATCTAAGGGGGCGGCATCCGGCGGCATAACTTTACCCACGGTATTCGGACTTGGAGGTACAGCCGATATTGGAGGCGACGCCGGTTGTTTGGAATCGACTTCTCCCTGACAACCAGCCAGAATAAAGATACCTGCAAAGACGAGCGTGTAAAAAATACGATATGGCATTTGGCTTCCCTTTTTTATTTAATTGTGATGTCAACATGGACTGAAATGGCCCTGTTTTTCCTATATTTTATGTCTCCGTCCTCAAGATTTCCAGGGGAGGTCGGTTGTGAATGCCCCGGCTGGACAACAGGCCGACAATGATCGTCATGAGAACAATAGCGCCAATGACAGCCAGTGAGGCAGTAACCTCCGGTATGAAGGTGATTTCAAAGACAAAAAATGTTAATACCCATGCTGCGATCATCGCCAGTAAAACCCCCGTTAAAGCACCGATTACCCCCAATAATGAATATTCAATGATCATTATACGCAGGATTTGCCGGCGTGTACCGCCCAGGGTTTTCAATAAAACACTCTCCTGAATTCGTTGAAATCGACTGTTCGTAATCACGCCGATTAGTACGATGAGGCCGGTAAATACACTGAATAAGGCCATGAATTTAATAATTATGGTGACTTTATCTAAAATGCTATTCAAGGTACTTAAAATTAAACTGAGGTCGATCATGGATACATTCGGAAAGGTATGCACAATTTCTCGTTGAAAATCTGCGGATAACGTCACATCATCAATACGGGTCACCAGCACATGAAATTGTGGCGCCATCTCAAGAACACCTTCAGGAAATACCACAAAAAAATTGGGTTGCACCCTCTGCCAATCAACAGATCGTATACTGCCGACGATTGTTTTAACAGGAATGCCCTGGACGTCGAACTCAATCTCATCGCCCATCGTGACCCGTAAGGTCTTTGCAACCCCCGCCTCCATGGAAACATATATAAACGGGGTATCCCCTTTGATACGATCCTGGAGATCACCTTGCAGTAAGACCTCCGTGTCAATCAGATGAGACCGATACGTGGATCGGTATTCCCGTCTTAATGACCATCTGGAAATCCTTTGTGTACTATCGCTATAAATGGCTGATAGAGGGCGACCTTTAAGCCCGGATATCCGCATACTGACCAGAGGCACTTCTTGTATTAAGGGAAGATTATACTTATTTAACACCTCTTTAACCGCTTCTTTTTGATCCGATTGGATATCAAAAAGAACCATATTGGATTGTTGGCCGCTACCGGATAATGTGATATGTCCGATGATGGAATTCTGTAGGAAATATAACGTGGTTACTAAAAAGGTCCCCAAACCCAATGCCACAACGAGCACCACCGTTTGATTGTTCGGACGAAATAAATTGGCGATACCTTGGCGCCAGATATAACTCCACGTAGACGAAAACAGCCGCCTGACTATATGTATCAGACCTTTGGCGACAATCGTCAGTAGGATAAAGGCGCCGAGTAATCCTCCGGAAAATCCTAGCCCTTGCTGCCACGTTCTGGTCTGACTTAAACCGAACAGGGCAATACCCGAAATGAGTAGGAAGATAACACCGATTTTCAGTGGGTCTCTGAAATTCGATGAAGGTGGCTCTATATAGGCTCTGAGGGTTAATAAAGGTGAAATGTCACGTATGGATAACAAGGGAAGTAAAGAAAAAAGAAAAGACATCAATACGCCGATCCCCATACCCTGGACTACCGGGATCCATGATAATGAAACCGACAGTTCAAATGGCACGAAATCTTGTATGAGAGGGGGAATTATAAATAAAATCAGAAAACTGAGGACCACGCCTATGGCCGCGCCCAATATACCGAGGGAAATAGCCTGAATAATATAAATCAAGAACGTTTGTAATGCACTGGCGCCGAGGCAGCGTAAAACGGCAATGATATTCATTTTTTGTTTTATATACGTATGAATCGCACTCGCTACACCTATGCTGCCTAATATCAAGGCAATGAACCCGCTGAGATTCAGGAATCGATAAAGATTACCAAGCGAACGCTCCAGGCCACGCTTGCGGTCTTCTACCGTATCCCAATCGAGGTTATATTTAGCTTCGCTATCTCGATTGTCCTCTCTCATACCTTCCACGTCGATATCCTGCTTGAATTTAAAGAACGCTCTGTGGGTCACTCGACTGCCTGATTGAAGTAAGCCTGTACTCACCAGATGACGCATGGGAATATACACCCTTGGACCGATGGCGCTCATGGCGGCCGTTTCACCGGGAATCTTCAGAATCCGACCTCCGATTTCGAATAGTGTTTCCCCTATGCGAACTGAATCGCCGACATCCACATCATATTGGATCATCAAATTATGATCTACCAGGGCCTGTTGACGCGTTCTGAACTTTTTTTCCGCTTCAGGAGGGATGGTCTCCAACACACCATAATAGGGAAAGTCACCTTCAAGGGCTCTAACCTGTATGAGGCGAGAAGATTGATTCTTTGGGAAAAAGATCATCGATGCGAAACTGATCTGTCGAGATTGGTCTCCGCCCAGGGAAAGAAGATAGGCCTCAACTTGATCATTGAAAATCCCCCGGGTGTTAATATCCAAATCGGCGCCAAGAAGGGCTTTGGCCTCATCATCAATAGCCCGTTGCATATTATCCCCTAATGTGCGCATCGCTACGAGAGAGGTCGTTCCGAGTATAATGGAGGACATGTACAAAAGTAACCTGCGCCGATGCGATCGACTATCACGCCAGGCCATTTTAAACAGCCAGCGTAATCGGACAGGATGTTTATATTTGGGAGTGGAAGTATCAGACATTACTGTGGCGGGAGGTCAGCAGAAATTGGTAATCAGGATGATGGGATGATGGATGTATATGCATCGGCATTATTGATATCCTCTACTATTCTACCACCCTTTAAACGAAGAATACGATGTGTTTTTCTTGCCAGATCCATATCATGAGTGACTAAAATTAGGGTCGTTCCGGCCTCTTCATTTAATTGAAACAGAAGATGTTCAACCATTTCACTTGTTTCCGTGTCCAGGTTCCCTGTGGGTTCATCAACAAATAAAATGATGGGTTGATTGATAAATGCTCTGGCCAGGGAAACCCGTTGTTGTTCTCCACCGGAGAGCTGAACCGGATAGTGGTCGAGCCGGTCTTTTAATCCGACCCGGTCCAATAAGTCGACCCCTCGATCATGAACACCGGTATCTCCACGCAATTCTGCTGGCACCATCACATTTTCAAGGGCGCTTAAAGTCGGTATGAGCTGGAAATTCTGAAATACAAAGCCCACATGTTGATTTCGTAACAGTGCGCGGCCATCTTCATCTAACTGATCCAGTTGGATGCCGTTGAGCCTTACACTGCCACTACTTGCCCGGTCTAATCCGGCACATAGACCAAGCAGGGTCGTTTTACCGCTTCCTGAAGGGCCGATTACCGACATGGACTCACCGGAAAGAACCGAAAAACTGATATCTTGAAGGACGGTTAAAGTACGATCAACACTATTGTATGTTTTTGATAAATCTTCAACGGCTATTATAGGCGTATCACTCATGTGATTTATGGGGTATTGGAAGTAGAATCAGGTGGCATGCCCTGGATTATTTTTCTGCCCAGGAGGGATAATAATCGGTCCGGATAGTCCGTCATAATACCGTCTACCCCTGTATCAATCAGTCGCTGCATTTCCTGTTTATCATTGATCGTCCATACATGTACATCCACATTATGGCCATGGGCCCCATCAACAAAATGTGGGGTGACAATAGGAAGGTCGAATATGGAGGGCGGTACCTGAAATGCATGCGCCTGTGGATTATAAGAAAACCCAAGATATAGCGTATTTAAGACCCAGAATAAAAAAGCATCACCGATGGTGGCTGCAGTGGCTATTTCTGGATTGTTTTCTCTAATGTAGGCGTGGGATTCAGACCGGAAAGAAGCATAAATCGTTAAATCCGAAGGGTGAAGGGCTTCGATCATGGATAGTAACTGTTCTATATCATCTGCTTTGGACGATTTTAATTCAATATTCATCCTCGTTTCTGGAAAGGCTCTCAATACTTCCTCAAAAGACGGAATTTTTAAACCTTTATCTCGATAAGGATAGGATGTGGTTTCTTCATCCGACCATTGATACCCCGCATCCAGACGTTGTAATTGAGCCCAAGTAAGGTCTTCTATACGGCCTGTCCCATCTGTGGTCCTATCGACGGTCGCATCATGCATCACGACCATGATCCCATCGGAGGTGGAATGGACATCGAATTCCAGGACATCAACCCCTATCTTGATCGATTGCTCAAAAGCATACAGGGTGTTTTCAGGCCACAATCCTCGTCCACCACGGTGAGCGACGACCAGAATATCCTCGGTATCTGTAAAGGGATGGGGCGACATCGGGGTTGATCGAAGCGCTCCAACGGCCAATGTAATTACGATTAATATAACGATGACACTCAGGACCCGTTTAAACCATTTCCAGATAAAAGCCATACATACCTTTTTATTTCAGGGGGTAGATAAGTCGCCCCACAACCCCTTTATTCAGGCCAATTCTGTAACATCCGCTCTACTTCTTCTGCATGATTGCTTTCATCACGAATCATATCTTCAATCTGTACCATTAATCCATAATCACCGAATGCCTCTGCCTCACTTCGCCGCTCCACGTATCTTTTGACGATGTTTTTTTCGTCTGAGAGCATGGTCTCTAAATTTTTCTGATTGGAGTCGGACACGATAACCAGCCGGGGAATGGTCGTGGGCTCTCCACCCAGGGCTACTATTTTATTGGCCAGATACTGAGCATGTAGCTGCTCATCAGATACTTCTGCCAGAAAAAAATTAGCCAGTTCCGGTCTGTATGGTCCCGTAGCCTTAGCTGCGTATATCGTAAATTGTATGATCGCGCCTAATTCCGCTGCAAGGTCCCCATTTAAATGGTCAATCAGAGTTTGCTTATCCATATAAACCCTCCTATAATCAGTGCATCAAGATCAAGATATAAAGACGGAAAATAAATGTATAAACAGCCCTACAAGTCCGCCGATTATCGTACCGTTAATACGTATATACTGCAAATCTTTACCAACTTGCAACTCAATTCTTTGCGCCGTTGACTCCCCATCCCATCCTTTAACCGTATGTGCGATTAATTTACCGATCTCGTCTCCATATTGGTTTATCAGATGACGAATCCCTGTTTCAATACCATTATTTAATCGGTCTTGCATGGCCAGATCATGCGACAGAGCCTCTCCTATTTCCATCAGACCACGAGCAATCGGTTCATGTGTGGCAGACGAACTTTCACCCTCATGTAAAATCAACCGTGATTTAATGGTATGCCATACCTCAATCGGCAAATCACCCGACAATGTATCATCTAATAATTCAGTTTTGATCATCTCACCCCGTTCTATAAAAGCTTCAGAGTGTTTTAAATCATTAATTAACTGATCAATCAGATTGTCGAATTGTTCATATAGAGGATGGGAATCATTGACTTCTAAATTGTCTTTTAGCTGCGAAATAATAGTCACTATGCGGTCGTAAATCTTATCGTCGATAGGCGCCGGAAACCACCAGGGCGTCTCTTCTGCTATTTTAATGCGTACGGGGATTTCATAATCCTTTAATAAACGGCCACTCATTTTCATGATGCCGAGAATCAGGTGCTTACGTTTGTTGTCAGTAAGGATATTCTCGAGAAATTTCCCGAGGACCGGTGTAACCGGCACCTTGCCCAACCGGTTTTCAAGCGCGTTCCTGATTACTCTGTGGACCGATTCATCATCAATCGCCCGGACTATTCCGGCAAGCCCTTTTGACACGATGTTCGCCAGCTGATCTTTATTGGATGGCGTCTTGAGCCAGGCGGCCACTCTTCCTGCAATATTGATGGATTGCAGCTTATTGGTAATGGCATCTCCAGTCAAAAAATTATGTTGAAAGAATTGCCCCAGACGTTCTCCAATCTGGTCTTTGCTTGCAGGGATGATGGCTGTATGAGGGATTTTCAATCCCATCGGGTGACGAAAAAGAGCAGTTACGGCAAACCAGTCCGCCATCGCTCCAACCATGGCGGCTTCCGCCGTTGCCTGGACAAGCTCCGTCCAAAAATTATGAACAGGCAACAAAACCATCACAAGAAAAATGAGCGTAACCCCTGCGAGCAAACCCGTCGCACTGAGTTTCATACGATTGAGTTCTTTTAGTTTCTCTTCGTCAGTCAACTTGGTTGGTTCTTGTTTTTCTGCTTGAGACATGATGATTTCCAATGATTATTCAAGTCATTTCCAGAATAGCTTTTAGAACCCCGTATTCGGGATCAAGCCATCGAGGAAATTCAGTGGTCATTTCCGTTGCATTTGTCCTGTGGGTAATCCAGGGTGTCGTATCTATTGCGCCCGTTTCAATATGATCCATAACCCTTTGGAGATCTGCTTTCCTGGCATTGCGGCTGCTTATAAGAGTCATTTCGCGTCGATGGAATTCAGCGCTCTTGAACGTGATGGCCTCCTGGGTAAAACCGACATAAATCAGCCTCCCGCCATTCGAAACTAATTGATGCGCCTTGTTCATAGATTGGACATTACCCGTAGCGTCAAAAACCGCTGTCGGCAGGTCGCCATGTAAAGCATTAAGGAGTTCCCGTTCTATTTGTTCTATGTTATTAATAATACCGAATAGGTTGTAATGCTCTTCACAAAATGAGATGCGTTTTTTGCTTCGCTCAAGAAGTATCACGTCAACATCTGATATTTGTGCAAATTCGAGGACGGCCAAGCCGATAGGGCCTGCACCGATCAATAATATTTTCTCACCTGGTTTTAAATCCGCTCTCTGCACAGCGTGGGCGCCGATACCCAATGTTTCTACAAGGGCGAGTTGTTCGAAGGTCAAAGAGGTGGAAGGAAGTAATTTATCCGCAGGTAAGATCATTTTTGTTCGCATGCCACCATCTGTATGCACACCCAGAACAGAAAGCTCGGTGCAACAGTTTGTTTTGCCCATTTTGCAGGGAAGGCAGGCGCCGCAATGCAGGTAAGGGATGACGGCACATCGGTCTCCCGGTTGAATATGTTGGACATCCTCTCCCGTTTTAAGAATCTCTACGCCTAACTCATGGCCAAGTATCCGCGGATAGGAAAAAAAAGGCTGACGACCTTGATAAGCATGTAAATCCGTACCGCATATGCCGACACGGTGAATTCTAACCAACACCTCGTTATGACCGGGAGAATCTGGTTCAGAAAGGGACTCAATCGTAAAACGCGTTGGTTTATTTAAAATTATAGATTTCATATGATCTATCTGATCTATCTGATCTATCTGATCTATCAGGATGAAAAGGCCTGAAATGGTCAATTCCCAGATTCTGTGGCGCAGTCTCCCATGATTTCATGCAATAAAGGGGGCGCGTGTCCAAATTTTTCTATGTACGCATTATAGGTTGGTACCAGACGCACCTTTACTTTGGTATCATGCTCAAAGGCGATGGCCTGTAAATGATGATTTAGATAAGGGTTTAAAAATCTTTCAATACAATTTTCAGCAAATATGACAGGGGATTCTACTTCATCGGGTAATGCAGGAATGATTTCGGTAAATAACACATCACGAATCCAACGTCCGACATCTGGATGTTCCATCGCTTCTTTAACCGTCTGAATACCCATCGGCATCGCGCGACAAACCAGGGCCGTGTGGGCCCCATTCAGGATGCGTACCTTACGTAGAGCATATGGTTTCACATCATCTGTCTGAATCATGGCATGGTGGTTTAAAAACACATTACCTTGTGGATGCCGCTCAAGCGCCCAGAATGCAAACGGTTCCGTTATGGTTAACAACGGGTCGGCTGCTAATTGAGGATGGTCTTCGGGAGGATCAATGGTGATACGGTCTACGAGGGTTCTGAGCCAGATGACCTCTGTATGCATCCAATCAAAAAAGTGTGGACTCAGCCGCCATCGACGGGCGAGATCAACTACGATTTGTCTCAGCTGATGGGCATTTTCGTCGATGAGTTCACATGGTATAACCGTAATTGCGGCCTGAGATCCTTCATACCGGGTGTGTAATACCTGTAATAATTTTGCTGGGAAAGAATCAGGCGGCGCATCTGATAATCCATCTGAATCTGACAGATTATAGCCCACCTCTGAGGTGTTCGATATAATATATCTGATCGGATCACGCGCCATCGTATCCAATACGGCATCCCAATCCGTTCCGGAATAAATCGCCCGGCTTATACTTTCAATCATCACACTCTCATCAACAGGTTCACCGCGTTGAAGGCCACGGATAAATACCTGATATCGTCCTTTCTGCCGGTTGATCGCGTCAGATCGCTGTCTGCCCGTTGATTGGACGACGACAATCCGACCAACTTCCTGGCCCTCTAGATTTGCTTCATGAACAAAAAAATCGACAAACGCCCTTAAAAATTTTCCACTGCCGAATTGAAGAATGGTTTCCGGTAATGTCGAGGTTCGATATAAATAATCAATGGCCATCGGTATGATATTTAATAGGTTATATTGGAATTAGCAAGACCGGTCTTTTATAATGAAACAAAATAGTCTTATCAGCGTCATATAAAAAGGTGGACCACAAAGGTCGTTCTATAAATCATCAATCGTTTTTTCAGGATTAAAAATGAAAATCAGATATGCGTTGGCCTCACTTTTTTCATTATCCGTTTTTATGGGCTCTTTCTGGACTGTACTATTTGCCCAGGCGGATGATTACAATGCCGACCATGTTCAGATAGATCGATATATAGAAAAAAACATTGCTGAAAAGAACGGCGTCATGGCATCCATTACAGATGAGGCCACTTTCCATAGACGGGTCTATCTGGATGTCATCGGTATGATTCCATCTGCTGAGCAAACGTCATTGTTTTTAAAAAACAACAATCCTCGAAAACGATCCACACTAATCGACGATCTGTTAAAAAGTTCTCAGTATGCAAACTATTGGACCAGTGTATGGTCTACCATGCTGATCGGTCGTGATAGACAGGGTAGTGGAGTTAATCAGGAAAAATTCCGCGAGTGGTTGCACGGCGCCCTTTCAAATAATGATCCCTATGACAAGATGGTGAAAGGATTATTAACGGCGAAGGGCCGAAACGACCAGAACGGCGCCACTAATTTTTTAATCCATCTTGATTTAGAGCCCTTGAGAATCATAGGGAGCGTTTCCAAACTCTTTATGGGGTTGCCATTGGAATGTGCTCAATGTCATGACCACCCGACAGAAGATTGGACGCAACGTGATTATTATGCTATGGCAGCATTTTTTACCCAGGTGAAACCCGAACAGCCTACACGGATGATGCGGATGGAGTACCTAAAAGCAAAAAATAAGAATGAAATAAAAGGCCCCGTGCCAATTACCATTGAAGAACAATCATACAGTAAACTGGTGATGGAAGGCACAAGTGGACCGGAAACAATACTGCCTGGGTTTATTGACGGCAGGTTACCCAAAGATGGTGAATGGGATTATAGACATGCATTTATTGATTTATTGATGGCAACATCCTCTCCGAATTTCAGCCGGAATATCGTTAATCGGATGTGGGCGCATTTCTTCGGTCGAGGTCTTGTTGAGCCCCTTGATGGAATCATTCCCTCTAATCCGGCTTCACACCCGCGATTACTGGAATGGTTAGCCGATTCATTTGTCGAACATCAATATGATATGAAGTATTTAATCAGAATAATGACAAATAGTAATGCCTATCAAAGGGCTTCTGTCCCTTCAACAGGTCCGAAGGACGAATTATTATATACCAGAGCGATGTTACGGCCACTCACACCAGAGCAAACGGTTTTCTCATTACTGCGCGCTACGGGCCTCGAAGAAATGGGAAAAGAGATGAATAGGGATCAGGCCGATCGAATAAAAAGAGGGCTCTTACATCAGTTTGCGTTCGCCTTTAATAATGATGAAAGGGAAGAAACGGAACAATTTCAAGGTACAATACCTCAAGCCTTAATGATGATGAACGGGAGACTGGTTAATGGGGGTGCCATCGCACAGCGGGGAAACAATCTTGGCAGGATTTTATTAGATACGGGTACGCATCGAGAACGAATATATTGGATTTATATGACCGTCCTGTCTCGGCCACCTACCCTCGAAGAATCCCAATATACGGAAAGTCTGGCCCCAGGGCGTAGCGGTCCGGAAGCACGGGAAGGATATGGAGATTTATTCTGGGCCTTATTAAACTCCCCCGAGTTCGCAGTAAATCATTAGAGGGTGTTTAGAAAACAGGTCCGTTTTGCGAAAAACGAGCGAAAAAGTTGATATCAAGCCGTTTTCTCGCAGGAGATATTTTAAAAACCCTCTTAGGAACGGTTTCATAAGGGAGTCCCTCATGAATTCGATGCCATCCGGATATAGCAGAAGATCTTTTTTACGGGTCGGCCTCACCGGTTTTATCGGCTTGGCTGGAATAGACCTGTTTGACCCTTTTCCTGGATCAGCACAATCAAGAAGAAATGTCAAGAATTGCATTTTATTGTATATGAATGGCGGGCCCAGTCATATCGATACATTCGACCCAAAGCCCGGGTCAAGGTCAGGTGGGGGGGTTAAAGATATCAAAACCACCGTAAATGCACTCAGGATATGTGAGCATTTACCGCTGATAGCAGAGCAAGCGCAACACCTCGCGGTTATTCGGTCAATGACTTCGAAAGAGGGCAATCATAATCGTGCGCGCTATTTAGTCCATACCGGCTATGCACCGCAGGGTACCATGAAACATCCGAGTCTGGGTGCCCTTGTCGCCAGTCATTCTGAAGACGTCGACTTCGATTTACCACATTTTATTACCATAGGTTTTCCCTCTTATGGCGGAGGGGCCCTGGGGGGGAAGTATGACCCTTTTTTCATTCGTGATCCGACCAGGCCTATTGAAAACCTATACCCTCCACGACCACTCAATCGCCAGCGGATAAATAGAAGAATGTCGTTGTTGGAGTGGACAGAAAACAGCTTTATGAAAAAATTCGGTAAATCAGGATCAGAACATAAAGAAATGTATAAGCAAGCCGTACGGATGATGAATTCATCGTTGAATGTATCTTTTAATCTTGATCATGAGCCCCGGGCAATCCGAGAAGCCTATGGAATAAATCCATTCGGTCAGGGATGTTTAATGGCAAGACGTCTTATAGAATCAGGCGTAAAGTGCGTAGAAGTTTCACTAAATGGTTGGGATACCCATACTGATAACTTTACCACAACAGAATCGCTCATGCGGCAGCTTGATCCTGCATTTTCCAGACTGATTCAAGATTTAGGCCAGAGAGAACTGCTGCATGAGACACTGATTATCTGGATGGGTGAATTTGGAAGAACACCAAGGATAAATCGAAATGAAGGAAGAGATCATTATCCGCAGGCCTGGTCAGCTGTTCTGGCCGGTGGCGGAATCCGAGGGGGTCAGGTCATAGGCGCCACAGATAAAGATGGTGCGAATGTCGTATCACGACCGATCTCTTTACCCGATTTATTCGCTACGATCACTACGATACTCGGGATGGACCCCACAGATGAGTATTTCACGCCGAATGGACGCCCAGTGGCGCTGGTCGACAAGGGATCCCCCATCCAAGAGTTACTCAAGGGTTAGGTTCAAGTCCCCCTGCTATTTACCCAATCAGGTGGGAGCGGTACATCTATCGGCATGCCACCGCTTCGGATGGATCGGGCTGCACATACACCAGCAGCCACGCTCATCCGACCAGCCAGAGGGGGAGCCACCGGATCTTTCCCATCGAGACACATATCAACAAAATCCTTGCAAATTACCGGGTCGGCCCCACCATGCGTCCCCGTCGCCGGCTTGATGTCATAGGTCCGATCGGATATCTCCCTGCAGGAATTAGATAATCGTGTCTTAACCCATATTTTCATTTCGGGTTCTGAATTCTCCAATCTGCCCTCGGTGCCGATCACCGTATAATTCCGATGATAATCAGGCGTAAAATGGCATTGCAGATAGGACGCTTTGATACCTCCCTCTAATTCCATAATCATGGTTTGATTATCCTCTACATCGACTTCCTGACGGAATGCACACTGAACTCTCGGACCGGTCATATATTCTACACAGTCCTCTTTTTCAATACAATCAGGACATATTAACTCATTGGGCTTATCCCCACCGAAATAATCTAATCCGCCAAAGGCGGCCGTTCGTTTGGTGAATTTTCCTGTGAGCCAGTGAATCATATCAAGATCGTGTGATCCTTTTTGAAGTAGCAGGGATGTTGTATTCGCCCGCTTGGCATGCCAGTCATGGTAATAAAAATCACTTCCAAGTCCAACGAAATGACGAACCCAAACTGCTTTCACTTCACCGATAACACCGGATTCAATGATCTCTTTCATAGACCTGAAAATATTCATATACCTCATATTGAAACCTACCATCAACTTTTTACCACTGTGGTGCCAGGTTTCGAGGATCTGATCACACCCCTCGATTGTGATGGCCAGAGGTTTTTCACAAAATACATGCTTTCCGGCCCGCAAGGCAGCTACAGCATGTTCATCATGGCAGAAGTCGGGAGATGTGACGGCAATGGCGTCGATATCATCTCTGCTTATTAATTGAGAATAGTCGGATGTTATAAAAGGAGCGCCGCCATGATCTTTTGAAAACTTTTCAAGGTGGGCTGGATTGATATCCGCTCCTCCGACAATAACAGATCTGCCATTCGGTTGATGCCAACTACGCCACAAACCGCCACGTCCGGCGACCCCGATCATTCCGATTCTTAATTGTGTAGATGTCGACATGAATCCTTCCCTTTCATTTACATGGACACATTAATCAACCAGTCCGAGATCTTCATAAATGGCCGTGAGTACATCTCTGATTCTTCGATTATGAGCCCGCTCACCAGGTGTCCCGTTAAATGCTAAAGTGACGACCAGATCATGCTCCGGATCGGCAAAGGCTGTAGAGGATTGACGACCACTATGACCGAAGCATCTATTTGAACTATGCAGGCCATATCCGTAGGGAACGGTTTCGGCGCCATATAGATTAGAATTAATAATAAACCCGAGCCCCCAGTCTATCATATGTTGGAAGGTATGATCGAATATCCCGGTTCGATGTCTTGCTGTAAGGGCCGCTATACTTTGGGGAGAAAGGATACGCCTCTGCTTCCACTCTCCCTGATTGAGTAACATTTCATAGAACCTGCCTAACTCTCGCATCGGACCTTTTCCATGACTTCCCGGTGCAACCCATGCGCAACTTGCGGCCGTATGCCAGTCCGTTAATTCCGGTTCATTCTTTCCCGTATCATACAGGCGACCGATCCGATGGTGACAATGGTCATATTCTTTCTGCGGCATGCCGATCCATGAATCGAACATTTCCAATGGTAAAAATATCTCGTCTCTTACATATTCATTAAATGGTCGGCCATCCAATCGTCGTATCAGTTCGCCCAGAATAAACCAGCTTGATGCCAGATGATAGCCTGCTTTTTTTCCGATTTTCCAGTTTTTTTCAACGGGCATGGCACAGATTCGCCTGATGGTTTCATCCCATGGGGTCCGAAAACCACCAACATCTACCCCTCTAATACCGGCCGTATGAGTCAGAATATGGCGAATGGAAATTTCCTCCTTTCCTCGTATGCCAAATTCCGGTATATGATGGTATACCAGGTCATCCATGGCCAACAACCCTCTTTCCCATAACTGGCCGATAGCCACTGCGGCTATCGGTTTAGTTGAAGAAAGCCAGTGAAATAATGTGTCCGGACACATCATGATGCCGTCATGTGATTCTCCGACGGCCATATCCACTATAGTTTTTCCCTGGTGCGCCATATAGATTTGTGCACCAGAATGTTGTCCTGATCGGCGACCCTCTTCGATAAGCGTCAGCGTCGTGGGGATTAATGACTCGGCCATATGTACAATGACTTTTTATTCGGTAATGACATAAGAAGGATTATCCGTGAGAACCTACTCTCATTTTTTAATTACAGCAGCCATAAGAAGAGTGGTTCCCTCGTTAAAGGATATACCGAAGAGCGCGATCTATATAGGATCTATTGCGCCTGATATCCCTTTGTTACTATTGACATCAGGCTCTACGATATACTATCCGTATATACTGGGATGGGAATTCAGGGAAATGTCCAACCATATTTTCAATACCCTGTTTTTTACAGATCCGTTTTGGATTATTTCCCATAATTTCCTTCAAGCGCCTTTAGTCCTCCTGTTTGCAATAGCTACCCTATACAAAATCCCTGGTAAACACACGGTATTAAATAATTGGTGGTTCTGGTTCTTTAATGCCTGCTTGTTACATGCGACCATTGATATATTAACCCATAATGATGATGGCCCACTGGTTTTCTTTCCATTAGACTGGCAGGTCCGCTTTTCGAGTCCTGTAAGCTATTGGGATCGAGACCATTTTGGCGCTGTTTTCACTCAATATGAAAATTACCTTGATGGGGTACTCATCTTATATCTCCTGATTCCAGTGACAATCAGCTGGATAAAAAGAAAAATGTCCGTAGATAGAGAAATTTCAGAATGAAATGAAAGTTTGTATCATGGTAAACCACGTCTATCATCACCGGGTCAACCCTCCCCTTCTATTTTTTTCGCTTCATCCCAAAGTTCATCCAGGCGCTCAAACGAGGCTTGATCCAGTCGTTCGCCGTTTAATTGTAATAGGTCTTCAATATATCGGAATCTTTTTATGAATTTCTGATTAGACCGGCGTAATGCGTCTTCCGGCGTAATGTTTAAGTGCCTGGATACATTGACCAGTGAAAATAGTAAATCACCCATTTCCTCTTCGAGCCGATCTGATTTATTCTGGTCCTCTTCCTTTTTCCCTACCACATCAGCCAATTCTTCAAATTCTTCGCGGACCTTATTCAACACGTCGTTTATCTGGTCCCAATCAAAATTCACCCGGGCTACTTTTTCCTGGATTCTATGGGCGCGGAGAAGAGCTGGTAACTGAGCCGGCAAGCCATTGAGAACAGACTCTGTTTTATCCCCGCGCTCTTGCTGTTTTATTTTTTCCCAGTTATTCAGCACCTCGCCGGCGGTGTTGGCTTCCACCTCGCCGAAAACGTGCGGGTGTCTACGGATTAATTTATCGACGATATGTTGAGATATATCTTCAATAGTAAATCGACCCTCCTCAGTAGCGATCTGGGCATGAAAGACCACTTGTAATAAAAGGTCTCCTAACTCTTCTTTAAATGATTGATCATCCCCAAGATCAAGAGCTTCCAAAACTTCATACGCCTCCTCGATAAGGTAAGGTCTCAGGGTATTATGGGTTTGCTCTTTATCCCAAGGGCACCCTTCTGCAGACCTCAATTGTGCCATAATAGAGACCAGTTTTTCAAATGATGACATGGAATATCCTCTCGTGTTTGTTTTTTTAGTAGAGTAAAAACAGGCATATATGATCCATTTTAAATGTCTGAATTGTCAAGAAATTTCACTTGTCTGAATGAACGGATTGTAGTATTGTTTTTTGAACTGCCTTTTCTCATCGAATCTGCAATTATCCTCCTGAAACAGTCTCCAATCGGGATATAGCCTTATTCATTCGCTTAGACCTCTCCTTCCATACGTTTTAAAATATCGGGTGACCATGCTCTTCGGTTTCCTGTCGTTATTCTTTTCCAATTTTATCATGTTGATCGCGCCTCAGATATTACAAGAGGCGATTGATACCCTGCGAGAAGAGACGGTTCCCGGCAGTATGCTCCTTTATAGTCTTGCGTTTCTCAGTGTCATAATTGTTCAAGGTGTTTTCAGATATTATGTTCGCCAGACACTCGGCGTCGTATCCCGTCAGATTGAATATGATATGCGCAATGATATATTTCAACATATTCAGCAGATGTCATCAGCGGTTTTTCACCGGATAAAAACCGGCGATATCATGTCCAGGTCTACCAATGATCTCCAGGCGGTCCGCATGCTCCTCGGCCCCGGAATTATGTATTCTGCAAATGCCTTCATTATTTTTGTTGCGGTTTTAATTACCCTGCTCTCCAAGGAAATCACCCTGACCTGCATCGCGCTGATCCCCATGATTATATTACCGATCACCACAAACCGCCTGAGTAAACGGTTATACGAACGCTCCCGAGCCGTTCAGGAACAGATCGCAGATATAAGCGCCAGGGCACAGGAGGTCATAACCGGGGTTAGAGTCGTTAAGGCCTATGGCCGTGAAATCAGTTTATTAAATCAATTTAAGGCCGCCAGTAAACGATATGTGGAGAGAAGTATGGCCCTGGTTAAAATCCAGGGCACAATATGGCCTTTGATGGGCACCATCGGCGGTATGAGCAGTGTGATAACCATTTGGTATGGTGGTATTCTGGTTATTGAGGATAGAATCAGTCTCGGCGAACTCGTTGCATTCGAAATTTACCTCGGATTCCTGATGTGGCCTCTAATGTCTTTTGGATGGGTCATCAATATCATTCAAAGAGGTAAGGCTTCCATGGTGAGAATAAACGAAATGATGCATCTGGACATATCGCCGCTTTTTGATGAATCTTTATCCATAAAAACAGATATCAAGGGCGAAATCGAAGTAAAAGATTTATCTTTTTCCTATGATGGTAAAAACACCGTATTGGACCGGATTTCTTTCACGATCCCTCCGGGTAAAACATTAGCGATAATCGGTCCGACCGGATCTGGTAAGAGTACGTTAATCAATCTGATCGCCAGAATATATGATCCTCCACCGAACACCCTATTTGTAGATGGCGTTGATGTGACCAAGATACCGCTACAACAATTGAGAACGGCTATAGGGGTCGTCCCTCAGGATACGCTTCTGTTTTCAAAGTCCATTGGCGAAAACATAGCCTATGGAAAACCCGATGCCACTTTCGCTGAGATTCAAAAAGCGGCCGAAAACTCCCAGATCTTACAAGATATAAAGAGATTCCCGGACCAATTCGATACCCTGGTTGGCGAAAGGGGTGTGACCCTGTCCGGTGGGCAGAAACAAAGAACAGCCATAGGCAGAGCCTTAATAACAGATCCACGCATTCTGATCCTTGATGATGCCCTATCCAGCGTGGATACCTATACAGAAGAGAAAATTCTAAAACACCTGCATGTGATAATGGATGAACGAACGGCTATTATTGTTTCCCACCGCATTTCAACGATTAAAAATGCGGATCTGATTATTGTACTCGACAAGGGGCAAATCATAGAAAAAGGTGACCACGCTTCTTTAATCGAAATGCAAGGCATGTATGCCAGGATATGTAAAAAACAACTGCTTCAAGATGCCCTTAGGAACGATGATTAAATGAATCATACAGATTCTGAAGAAACAGCTGACAATGTATACGACCGGCTATTGATGTACAGGCTGTTGCAATATCTTAAACCTTATAAGGTACACATAGGCATTTCAGTCTTATTGCTGCTCTCCGTAGCAGGACTGAGACTGATTGGCCCCTACCTGACCAAAGTGGCGATCGACACCTATATCGCTAATGATGATATAAATGGTCTCCATCTTATTGGGATTTTTTATTGCTCCACTCTATTATTGGTTTTCATCTGTCGCTTTGGCCAGATTTATTTAACCAATCTGGCCGGGCAGAAAGTCATGTATGATGTCAGAATGGCCGTGTATTCACACCTGCAAAGACTATCAGTTTCCTACTATGATAAAAATCCGGTTGGACGGTTAATTACCCGGGTGACTAACGATATTGAGGCACTGAATGAAATGTTTTCATCAGGCGTCGTTAGTATGTTCGGGGAGGTGTTTACCCTCATCGGGATTATGATCGCCATGTTGTTGCTGGATTGGAAACTGGCGCTGATCTCCTTCGCCGTATTACCTCTTTTATTCTATGCGGCGATGCTGTTTCGAAAGAAAGTGAGAACCGCATTCAGAGAAGTCAGGAAAATCATTGCCAGGATGAACGCCCATCTTCAGGAAAGTATCACCGGGATGGCTGTGATTCGACTTTTTAATAGGCAGGAATATAATTTTAAAGAATTTGATGAAATAAATGAGGGCCATCAAAATGCGTATATAAAAACTATTCGATATTATGCCATCTTCTTTCCAGCGGTAGAAGTGATCAGTGCCCTTGCCATTGGTCTTATCCTCTGGTATGCCGGTGGGCAGGTTATACAACAGGCGCTATCCATCGGCGTTTTAATCGCTTTTCTACAATATGTACAACATTTTTTTCAACCCATAAGTAACCTCAGTGAACAGTATAACACCTTGCAAGCCGCTCTGGCAGCCTCTGAAAGACTGTTCGCCCTGCTGGACGACAAACCTGAAATCGAAAATCCGGATGCACCGGTTAATATTGAAAGATTAAATGGGAAAATAGAATTTGACCATGTCTGGTTTGCATACAACAACGACGAATGGGTATTGAAAGATGTTTCATTTATCGTAGAACCGGGGCAATGTGCTGCGTTTGTGGGGGCCACAGGAGCCGGAAAATCAACCATCATTAATTTAATATGTCGGTTTTATGATGTCCGAAAAGGTAGGATTCTTATTGATGATATCGATATCAGGCAATTGGATCAATCCACCTTGAGGCAACATATCGGTCTGGTTTTACAGGATGTATTTCTATTTTCCGCTACCGTTTCTGAAAATATCAGATTGTGGAAAGATACCATTTCAGAAACCCAAATACACGCAGCGGCCAACCATGTTAATGCTGCTCCATTTATTGACCGCTTGGAAGAAAGATATGAAACAGTCCTGGGAGAACGAGGAGGGACCATATCCTCAGGACAAAGACAACTCCTTTCTTTCGCACGGGCTCTGGTCTATGGACCTGCCATTCTTGTCCTTGACGAGGCCACTTCCAATATAGATACCGAAACCGAACAACTCATACAGGAAGCCATAAATTCATTGATGACTGACCGTACCTCAATCATCATTGCTCACCGTTTATCAACGATTCAGCATGCAGATAAAATCATTGTGCTGCATTATGGCCAAATTGTAGAAACGGGTACACACCACGAATTATTGAAGGCCGGCCAGGTGTATTATAAGTTGTACCAATTGCAATACAAAGATCAGGAAATCACAATTCTTTGAGATCAATTTCGCTTCACCAGCAGGTGCATCCGGGGATGACAGTATTACAGACGTAACTTGTAGAAATGCATATATATATTAAAGAAACATATTGACTTTATACAGTTTGAATCCTAAATTAAATAATTCTCTTGGGCAGATGTGAGCCCTGAGAGGAAGCGTGCAAAAAATGATAACTGAGCATGTCCTGATATTGAATCAGAATTATGAACCATTGAGCGTTTGTACCGCCAGGCGGGCGGTGGTCCTTGTCTTTTTAGGTAAAGCGGAGATCGTTGACAGCTACCCCAATCCCATCCGTACCGTATTTATGGTGTTTGACCGTCCTGCTATTGTCCGATTAATGACCTACATCCGCCCACCCAATAAAAGCATCATGTTATCCCGGAAGAATATCCTGAAAAGGGATGGCCACCAATGCCAATATTGTGGTACAACACGTGGCCCCCTTACCGTTGATCATATTATTCCCAGATATCGTGGCGGAGAAGACAGCTGGGAGAATATGGTTTGCGCTTGCCAGAAATGCAATAATAAGAAGGGCGACCGAATGCTGGATCATGTAAATATGGACTTGATGAAAAAGCCCAGGTCGCCGACACGGATCCATTTTATTCGAGATTTCATTGGCATAGGACACCATTCATGGCGTCCCTATCTCTTCTTGAAAAACGATTAAAAAAGAGAGGATGGCCATGGCTTATCAGGTGCAGTTGGAAAACTTTGAAGGCCCTTTAGACCTGCTATTGTTTTTACTCCAGGAACATGAGATTGACATCTATGATATACCTGTCGCCCTCATCACCCATCAATATCTGGAGTACCTGGAGCTAATGAAACTGCTGGATCTTGAGATGGGTGGAGATTATATCCTGATGGCGGCAACCCTTATTCGGATCAAATCGAAAATGCTGTTGCCGAGACGGCTCGCTGAAGAAGCAGCAGAAGAAATAGATCCGCGTGAAGAACTGGTGCAACGTCTATTGGAATATCGGCGATATAAGGAAGCCGCAAACGTCCTTGGCAATCAGGAAGATCAACAGGTCGATATTTTTTATCGCCCTGCCTCAGAGAACTGGGAAGATATCACAGACGATATGGAACCGCTTGATATCGGTCTGACAAACAATTTGAATCTCTGGGATTTATTGCAGTCGTTTAAAAAGGTCATAGATAGGGTTGATAACACATTCGACAGGACAATAGAAAGAGAAGCCATAACCGTTGAAGATCGGATGGATGACATCCTGCGCCAACTGCATAATCGGGATGGCCTCTTCTTCAAAGACCTGTTTAATGAGGTGACCCGACCGATCATTATCGGCATGTTTCTGGCTTTGCTCGAATTAATCAGAACACGAAAAATCGCTTTTGAACAAACGGATAATGTAGGTGAAATTTGGCTATATCTTCAGAAGCAGGATAATACGAGTTCTTGAAACCAGCTAATCAGGAGGGCGACATGACCGAAGAAACACAATTTTTGGAATACAAATCGATTATCGAAGCTCTTCTGTTTGCTTATGATGCTCCTTTAACCTTAAAAGAAATCAGCCGTGTTCTGGATGATCTTGATGAGCATGTAATAAAAAATTGTATTTGTGAATTGAACGCCGAATATAAAGAGGCGCCGCATAGCTTCCAGATTAATGATGTGGCCGATGGGTATCAATTCAGCACCCGCGTAGAATATGCAAAATGGATCAAACGATTATATCGAGGCCATATTCCTTCGAGATTAACGCAGGCTTCTCTCGAATGTCTATCGATTATAGCCTATAAACAACCTGTAAGTCGGTCTGGAGTGGAGGCTGTTCGTGGCGTAAATGTCGATGGCGTATTACGAACCTTGTTGGATCGCAACCTGATTCGAATTGCAGGTCGTGGAGACGGTGTCGGGCGACCTATATTATATGCCACCACCACGGATTTTCTAAAATATTTCGGATTGAACAACCTGACGGACTTACCAAGAATAGATGAATTGAACGACCTGCTGAAAGATCGTAATTTTGATATAGAAGAAGAGGAGGCGGAAGATATGGATCACTCCCTTTTCCCAACGCCTCAAACCCCCATTTTTGAACGTGATGAGACTGAATAAATACATCGCACATTCAGGTGTGGCCTCACGAAGGCATAGTGATGATTTGATTATAGCCGGACGGGTTGCTGTTAATGGAGAAACTGTTAATACGCCAGGCACCAGAGTTCAGCCGAATACAGATCACGTCACCGTGGATAACCAGACCATAGAACCGGCCACAGAGCAATACTATTTCGTTTTAAACAAACCCGTTGGGTACATAACGACGGTTACTGATCCGTTTAATCGAAAAACGGTTATGTCCCTATTACAGGAAATCCCTCGTCGGGTTTTTCCTGTAGGGCGTCTTGATTGTGACTCGGAAGGTATATTGCTATTTACTAATGATGGCGATTTAAGTTATGAAATGATACATCCACGATTTGGTGTAGAAAAAGAATACAGGGTACTACTTCAGGGCCATCCAGATAGCGATGTGATTCAAAAATTAAGAGATGGAATTCCACTCGATAATCGGATGACAGGCCCATGTCAGGTACAAATACACTCTCAAGATAAAGATACAACCTGGTTGACCATTATCCTTCATGAAGGGCGCAATCGACAAATAAGGCATATGTGTAAATACATTGGATATTCGGTGATGCGATTAATCCGGGTTCGTTTCGGACCGATCATCCTGGGTCATCTCTCGCCAGGTCAATGGAGAGCATTATCCGATACAGAAGTTCTGGATTTAAAAGATCAATTAATTAAGGCTTAGACAGACCCCTATGTTGTAATCAGGCGGATTTCTTTTTACTCAATCGGTTCTCCGATGAATTGAAGACGTCCGAATTTATTTTCCTTCAAGGAGGAGTAACATGTCAGAGGACACCCCGAAGACTTCCTCGGACGAAATGTCCGAGGAATCTTCATTGCCCGTCGTAACCGCGGAGACGGCAGAATTGATATCTGCGGAACCATCCACATCTGAGGAAGAACCGGATGAGGGCACTCCAAAGGCAAACGCCGGACCGATCAAGCTGCCCAAATGGATGGATGCAGAGGAAATGGATGAACAGGCGCTTCAGGAATATGAAGAGATGTTTTACCTTTATGCGGATACCATGAAGGACATCAGAGAGGGTGAAATTATATCCGGTCGCGTCGTCGCGATAGAAAAGGGTGAAGTCGTTGTAGATGTTGGATTTAAATCCGAAGGAACCATCGCTCTCGCTGAGTTCACAGAACCTGATGAACTCGAAGTCGGCAATGAAATCGAAGTGTTTCTTGAAAATATTGAAGACCAGGAAGGTCAACTCGTTATTTCCAAGCAGAAAGCCGATTTCATGAAGGTGTGGGACAAGATAAGGGATGCCCATGAAGATGGTTCTGTGGTAGAAGGTCTGATTCTCAGGAGGATAAAAGGCGGTCTTGTCGTGGATCTCTTTGGTGTGGATGCCTTTCTCCCGGGATCTCAAGTTGCGCTTAAGCAGACGCCGAATCTGGACCAGTTCATTAATGAAAAGCTGCCCTTTAAGATCATTAAATTGAACAAAAGTCGTCGGAATATAGTGGTTTCCCGTCGCGTGGTTCTGGAAAAAGAGAAAGAGAAGCTCAAGGAAGCGATTATGACCGAGTTGGAGAAGGGCCAGGTTCGTAAGGGGGTCGTAAAGAATATCACCGATTTCGGCGCCTTCGTCGATTTAGGCGGCATCGACGGCCTTTTGCATATTACGGACATGTCATGGGGACGAATCGGGCACCCCTCCGAACTGGTCTCTATCGGGGATACGATTTCCGTTGCGATTCTTGATTTCGACAAAGAGCGTGAACGGATCTCTCTTGGTTTAAAACAACTCGAACCCTATCCATGGGCGAACGTGGAAGATAAATATCCGAATGGCGATCTGATCACAGGTAAAGTAGTCAGCATCACGGATTACGGTGCCTTCATTGAACTGGAAAAAGGGGTGGAGGGTCTGGTCCATATATCAGAAATGTCCTGGACAAAACACATCACCCATCCATCAAAAATAGTGTCTATAGGAGATATGATTCAGGCCATCGTTCTCAAGGTAGATCAACAGAATGAGAAAATATCTCTCGGAATAAAACAAACCCAGCCTGATCCATGGCAAGCGCTTGGTGGAAAATATCCTGTGGGTAGTATGGTACAGGGCCGGGTCCGGAATTTAACCGCCTTCGGTGCATTTGTGGCTATCGATGATGGCATAGACGGTCTGGTTCATATTTCTGATATGTCATGGACGAAACGGATTAAACATCCCAGTGAGATTGTAAAAAAAGGGGAAGACATCGATATTATGGTCTTGAATATCGATCCCGATGCCCGTCGCATTTCACTGGGCATAAAGCAAGTTACCGACGATCCGTGGGTCTCCCTGGCCGAAGTATATCCAATGGATACGGAGACGACAGGGAAAATTGTCCGTCTGCTCGAACGTGGTGTGGTTGTTGAACTACCCCATGATGTAGAAGGGTTTGTACCGATTTCTCAATTAGGCCATCCAGAAATAAAACGACCGGGTGATGCCTTTAAGGATGAAGAAGAAATCCCGCTTAAAGTCATCGAGTTTGATGGTAAGAATCGCCGGATCGTACTCAGTGTAAAAGCATATTTCCGGGATCGGGAAAGAGCCGAAATCGATGATTATCTGCAGAACCATCCTGTTGTAACCACTGTGATTGGTGATGTGGTGTCCGTAGACAATAAAGCAGGACAAACGGAAACACCAGTTGCCGAAGCAGATGCTGAGGCGGCGGTGGTGGAGAAGCCGGTCGAAGCAGATGCTGAGGAAAAGGTAGCGTCCGACGAACCAGTTGCCGAAGCAGACGCTGAGGAAAAGGTAGCGTCCGATGAACCAGTTGCCGAAGCAGACGCTGAGGAAAAGGTAGCGTCCGACGAACCAGTTGCCGAAGCAGACGCTGAGGAAGCGGTGGAAGGCAAAAAAGGGGATTCGTAATTTCTCGTATTGACGACATATCTCAAGAGATCGATTTCCGTAGCCCCACGGTGGCATTGCATACCCTTGGTTGCAGGCTGAATCAATATGAAACGGAAGCCATCCGGGAACGTTTTGTGGCCAGAGGGTTTCAGGTGGTGCCTTTTACGGAAAAAGCTGATGTATATGTCGTCAATACTTGTACGGTCACCAATAAAGCTGATAGCCGGGCAAGACAGGTGCTCAGGCGGGCCGTCCGCCTGGCACCTGACGCAACGATCGTTGCGACGGGTTGCTATGCTCAGACCAATGCCGAAGAACTTTTGAACATTGAGGGCGTTGATCTGGTTCTGGGAAATGCTGAAAAAGGTGATCTGGTTGATATCGTTCTTTCCAGGGAACACGCTTCATCGCCAAAATCCTATGTCACGAGAAGGTCTGAGATCAGGACCTTCGATGATCGACTGGATGTGACCGCATTTGAAAACAGAACCCGCGCTACGTTGAAAATTCAAGACGGGTGCGATCAGTTTTGCTCCTTTTGCATCATACCCTGGGCGAGAGGCAGGCATCGAAGTCTTCCTTTAAAGGATATCCTGAAGCAAGCAAAGACCTTTCTGGATGCCGGGTACAAAGAAATTGTATTGTCCGGGGTGCATTTAGGGGAATATGGATCAGATCTCAAAGATTCAATCGACTTGATCCAGGTCATTGAACACATATTGTCCATACCGGAATTGCCACGGCTTCGGTTGAGTTCTATATGGCCGACCGATGTAACTGACGACTTGATCCGTTTGATGCAGCAACACGCCCCTCGATTCTGTCGATATCTGCACCTTGCCGTACAACACGGCGACAATGAAATCTTGAGGAGCATGAAGAGAACCTATACCATAGAGGAAACGTCCTCGTTATTGGAAAAGCTGACGAAAAAGGTGCCTGATATCTGTATCGGTGCAGATATTATGGTCGGGTTCCCCGGTGAAACCGATTCACATTTTCAACGTATGGTTGATTTCTTAGATTACTCACCCTTCGCCTATTTTCATGTGTTTACCTATTCCCGTAGAGATCATACACGCGCTGCCCAAATGCCGAACCAGGTCGATCTGAAGGCGGTTCAAGAGCGCAGTCGGGAAATCAGAGCGTTGAGTGAACGTAAGACACATGATTATAATGCGAGATTTAAGGAAACCCAGGTCGAGGTCTTGGCCGAAGAACGTAATGACAATGGTCAGTTAATCGGTCGAACAGATCGATTTATGAAAGTTGAATGGGTCGGAGAAGATCACTCGATCAATTCTTTTGTAACATTAAAGGTTGAAGATACAGACCATCAAGGCGCCTCCGGTGTTCTCTGCACACCGGAAGCTGGTAAGAAATTCTTTTGACAAATAGCAGGGCGCAGCTTATTTTTTCGCCTAAAACTTATTTTGCGCCAGTAGCTCAGCTGGATAGAGCAACGGCCTCCGGAGCCGTAGGTCAGAGGTTCGAATCCTCTCTGGCGTATGATATGTAACATTAACGGGCAGAAATTGTTATGAGGTTTGTTTCCTCTGACACTTTTGCCCGTTTTTTGTGTTTTGGCCACGGATTGGCCTCGTAAAAATTGCTCGTCCAGTAATCTCAGACTCAATAAATCGGGGGTTTGTCATTACTGTTCTGCTGTCGAGTCTAAAAGTTGTTCTCCCATAAACGTTATAGTCTAATCGAGGGGTTATATTGTTAGATAGGTAAAGGAAAAACCCAAAGGTAAAGGTGCGCACGCGCGAAGGGGGAATTATGGAAGCGTTTGCAATAATAGGCATGTCAACGGGGACAATGGGATTTATATACGGAATAATGTGTTACCGAAGAATAGAAAAACTGACAAAGGCCTTAAAAGAAAAGGGGATTTTCGACGCGAATTACAAGCGCGAGTAAAGAGTATTTAAATTGGAAGGCCTACAAATATACTGCCCCATAAACTTCAACATCAGATTGCGCAGTATATCACGCTATGTTTGAGGTCGAGACCTCTTGAAACATCGTTTCACAACCGTTTGAATTAAATCGAATGATAATGATGTTTTATACTTGACAAATAATTGATATTATAGTAACTTAGGTGAACATAATCCGACCTTACAGGAGAGAGACTCAGGTAAGCTGCCGCGGGTGATTTCCTCACCCGCCGTGTAAAGCACCTCTCACAAAATCCGTAAGAGCCCGAGGCGTTATACAGCAACTGATGGCACCACTAAGAAATCGAGGTGTCATCGCAGCCGTTTGACGCCTTTTTTATTGGAAAAATTGGAGGTTTAAATGTTAACAAGGAAATGTCATTCAGACGATCTGCCCACGTACCTGACTACTAACGAGGTAGCTCAGTTTCTCAATGTCACGAGTGAAACCATCAAGCGTTGGCTAAGAGACGGCAGGATACAAGGGATCAAGTTCGGGCGACAGTGGCGCATACCATCAACAGAATTAACTTTTATGAAAGACGAGGATAAACATGATCGATCGACTGTTGACTCCCGCTGAGGCGGCAGAGAAACTCAAGGTGCCAGTCTCGTGGGTCTATGAGAGGACTCGACACAATGCAATGCCGGGCCTTGTGCGGATAGGCAAATACGTCCACATTCGCGAGACAGATTTAGAGGATTTCATTAGCAATGGCGGTGAACTTAATGAATACCCCAAAGGTACCGGCTAACGGCACCCTTACAGATTGGGACAAATACTCGTTGTGCCAATTGCTCACTGATCCGGACATAAGTGATGCCGATACGCTATCATCAGCAGGTCTGGACATATATACCAAAATGAGACAGGCCGGGCCGGATCTCGATGCCCGACATAACGCGTTTAAACAAGCGGTGTCGGGCTATGGAAACGCCGAAGATATTCTTAAAGGCATTATGCAGCAAAAGGGCTTAGAAGCACCTCCACGGCCGTTTCTACCCAACAGTAACCGCATGCATATGACTGAACTGCGTCAACTGGATTTTCCGCCGGAGAAATGGATTGCATACGGCTTGATACCGGTTGGACTTACGGTTCTGGGCGGCAAGTCGAACTCGCGAAAGTCGTGGACGGTACTTGGGCTTGCTTTTGCGGTAGCCCTCGGTAAGCCGTTTTGGGGAAGGCAGACGGAAAGTGGTCCTGTTATTTTCTATGCTCTTGAGGATTCTCTCGAAAACGTCCAAGGACGCTGTAATATCCAGCGTCAGCCTGCAGGTGCCGACATTCAAGTAATCGTAGAGTTCTCCGAAGAAGAGCGAAAGGAAGTATTCGAGGCCATTCGCAGCGACATGTCTTCGCACAGGCCTAAACTCGTGGTGATTGATACGCTGTCAACACTGCTAAGGGCAACAGATCAGAACAGTCCGGAAGCCATGACGGAGGCGTTAAGCCGGCTGCAGCGATTAGCCTTTGAGTTCGATTGCGCGATGGTCATGGTACATCACACTCGCAAATCCAATGAAGATCTCAACATGTCAGGCAGCGTAGATTGGTATGACGAGTTCCGAGGGAGTACAGCCATCGTAAATGCTTCTGACGCAAAGCTGTTCATTGCGTCTAAACGCGGTAAGGGAGCAACCGAGGCCCGGTTCAGGGCATCAGGCAGGAAGTTCAAAGACGAGATCGATCTCAGACTGAACTGGAATGCTGATCTATGCCGCTATGACGTGGTAGGCGATTGGTTTGAATCGGGCTTTAAAATGAGTGAAGGACGAATAGTCGAAGCACTTAAAGACATGGGCGGACGGGTAGAATCTCGCAGGGAGTTGGCCGAGGCGATGGGTACTGATACGCGTAATCTCTCAAGAGACCTTAAGCGGCTTCTGCAAGAAGGAATAGTGATAGAGGAACAAAATGGCAGTGCATCAAAGGCTCTGGTACTGAAGTCCCAGATGTAAATCTTGATGATATTGATGATATCGTTGGGCCACAAGGCGTTACGTTGATGATACCATTGATGATATATGATGATATTGCTGAGGCCCAATGGGTTACGGTGACGGAGCCTTTTCTTGCTGCGGTAATGTCGTCAATATCATCAAGAGGTCATCAACAATATCATCAGTCTACAGCCCCTGTTTACGGGTATGTCGTCAATATAATCAGGATTGGGAGGGTAGCGGTGTGAAAATACTGACGATGTACGAACAGGACCTGCCGGGCATGGTAAAGAAAGTGAGTTCCCATCGCGGCGGTGAGTGGCACGGTCCCTGCCCTGTGTGCGGAGGATCAAAGCGGTTTAGGATCCAGCCCAACCACGGAGACCACGGCTATTTTAAATGCCGTGACTGTGGCGTAGGCGGCGATGATGTCGACTACCTTGTAAAAGTTCGAAGTCTGACTAAAGCTGTTGCGATGCGTGAGCAGCGTAGTCAGGTATCTTTAGCTCAGCCGGCGTTGCCTACGCCACAGCCAACTTTACCTAAGACGTCTGAGTGGATCGATAGGAACATCTGGCAGAGGGCTGTAAGGGATCTTTGTGATCAGGCACATGAGGACCTGATTTCCCCGGGCGGTGACCGAGGCATGCAATACCTCAAGTCAAGGGGACTGAAAGATGAGACCATTCGCGGGGCGGGACTCGGTTACATTTCTGCCGCAAGGAACGAAACAGCTGGTAAATGGGGAATGACAGGAAAAGACGTATACGTTCCGGGGCCTTGCGTTGCAATACCTCGGTACAGGGCAGAACGCATATGCGGCGTAAAATTCAGACAGCTTGAAGGACAGCCTAAGTACCTTCAAGTATCCGGTTCAAGGCCTGTTCTGTATGGCGCCGACAACATCAAACACGAATACCTGATTATGACTGAAGGGGAGTTCGATTGCCTTCTCTTACGACAGGAGACAGGGGGCCTTTGCGACGTAGCCACAATCGGTTCTGCGTCATCGGACATACCCGCAGAAGATATACTGTCTCTTACATCTGTAAATAAAGCCCTCCTCGCTTACGACCTTGACGATGCGGGGATGAAGGGATCAGTTAAGATAGCTTCGGACTATCCGGGGTTCATCTGCAATGCCCGCAGTCCGGGTGATATTACCGACTATCATATGCAGGGAAACAGTCTTAGGCACTGGGCCGTCGAAGAGCTGCTGCTGGCTGGTGCTGACGTCCCTTTTTCTGATATAGGTCATATGTACAATGCGCGGCTGCGGGAGCACGATGATCTGGCGAATGAAGTGGATAAGATGCCGGATATACCGGAGCGAAGCAGGATGCTCTATGAGCATGCAGCCATGTGCGTCAACATGAGCCGACTTATCACGGCCATAAAAGCGGCCGGGTACACCGTCACACATTCTGATGCCGTCTATGGATTCGGGATGTAAGCGTGACCGGGATCACTGACACGTTGACGTGAATAAGTTATATTGTATATTAGAATATAATAGTATCCCCGCGTAAAATTAGAATAGCACAGCAGATATGGCAGCAAGTCCGGCATTCCGGAGGAGGCACGTTATGAGATTACGGTGTTCTATTTGGTCGATATCGGTGTTTGTGATGTTAGCGGGTCTTGGGTGGTTCTTGCATCCGCTCTCTGCCAACGCGCAGGAGATCACCACAGTGGCCGGTGATGGCACCCAAGGCTTCTTGGACGGTACGGGCACCTCTGCCAAGTTCAACCGACCCAACGCTGTGGCGGTTCAGGGGGACAGCCTGTTCGTTGCCGATAAGCAGAACAATCGTATCCGCAAGATTATCCTGAGCACCGGGGAGGTCACCACGGTGGCCGGTGACGGCACGGATGGCTTCTTGGACGGCGTGGGCACCTCCGCCCAGTTCTCTTTTCCCGTCGGTGTGGCGGTGCAGGGGGACAACCTGTTCGTTTCCGATTTCAATAACCATCGTATCCGCAAGATCATCCTGAGCACCGGGGAGGTCACCACGGTGGCAGGTAGCGGCACGTCTGGCTTTGCGGACGGTACGGGCACCACCGCCCAGTTCTCTTTTCCCGCCGGTGTGGCGGTGCAGGGGGACAATCTGTTCGTTGCCGATCGGAATAACCATCGTATCCGCAAGATCATCCTGAGCACCGGGGAGGTCACCACGGTGGCAGGTAGCGGCACGTCTGGCTTTGCGGACGGTACGGGCACCTCCGCCCAGTTCTCTTTTCCCGCCGGTGTGGCGGTGCAGGGGGACATCCTGTTCGTTGCCGATCAGTTTAACGATAGAATCCGCAAGATCATCCTGAGCACCGGGGAGGTCACCACGGTGGCAGGTAGCGGCACGTTTGGCTTCTTGGACGGTACGGGCACCTCCGCCCAGTTCGCTTTTCCCGCCGGTGTGGCGGTGCAGGGGGACATCCTGTTCGTTACCGATATCAATAACCATCGTATCCGCAAGATCATCCTGAGCACCGGGGAGGTCACCACGGTGGCAGGTAGCAGCACGTTTGGCTTCTTGGACGGTACGGGCACCTCCGCCCAGTTCGCTTTTCCCGCCGGTGTGGCGGTGCAGGGGGACAATCTGTTCGTTGCCGATCAGGGTAACAATAGAATCCGCAAGATTAACTTGGCGTTACCTACGCCTGCCATAGCCATCACACCGGCCTCCGCGTCCTTCGGTGACGTGGTATTGGGCAGTTCTGCTACGGATTCTGTTGTTGTAAAGAATACAGGCACGGCGACCCTGTCCGTAAGCGCTGCTACGGTGACCGGTGCCGATGCGGGCCTGTTTACGGTCACTCCTTCGGCTCTAACTCTGGCTGCCGGCGACAGCGCCTATGTGCGCATTGTATTCGCGCCGACCACAGACGGTAATTTCAGTGCCACGCTCACGCTGACGCACAATGCGCCCGGCAGTCCGTCGCATGTGGCGCTAACAGGCACGGGCACAGCTCCTGTAATAGAGGTCTCGCCCACGGCGCTGTCTATGGGACCGGTGTCGCCGGGAGTGGTAAGGCTGGACTCTGTGAAGGTGAAGAATACGGGCACGGTGGAAGACGAGGTGCATTCCATAGCGGCGTCGGGTGCCGATGCGGGCCTGTTTACGGTCACTCCTTCGGCTCTAGTTCTGGCTGGCGGCGACAGCGCCTATGTGCGCATTGTATTCGCGCCGACCACAGACGGTAATTTTAGTACCACGCTCACGCTGACGCACTTTGGGGCCGGCAGTCCGTCGCATGTGGCGCTAACAGGCACGGGCACAGCTCCTGTAATAGAGGTCTCGCCCACGGCGCTGTCTATGGGACCGGTGCCCTCGGATTTGTCGGCGGTGGACTCTGTGAAGGTGAAAAACACGGGTACGCTGGCGCTCGGTGTGAGCAGCATAGCGGTGACGGGCACCGATGCGGCGCGGTTTGCCGTTACTCCTTCGAGTCTAACCGTGCCTCCCAGCGACAGCGCTTATGTGAAGATTGAATTCACTCCGACAATCGTAGGTAACTTCAGTGCCTCGCTCACGCTGGTACACAATGCCGGTGGACCGGTTCAGGTGCCACTTACGGGTACATCCGTTGTGCCGGTCCCCGAAGTCAAACTGGTTTTCAAGGACAATTTTGGCATGCGTGGTGAACAGCTGCGAGTGCCGATATTTCTTGAAAACAACGATTCTATTGCGGTAAATGGGCTTCAGTTCGATGTGGCTCTCCCCGACTCCATACTTACCTTTGTAGGGGTCACTGATTCACTCGGTGACAAGGGATTTAGTGTCTCTGCTCAACTTAATCCTGACAGGATAATAGTTGTTGTCTTCACGGTGTCTGAAGGAATACTGCTGGAAAGTACAGAAATCGGCGCTTTGGTCTACGACGTAAAACCTGTCCTGAGCAACCAAATTCGCGGAGAATCCATACCTATCATTCAAGTCTCGCCCCATAATACTGAGGTGGTTGACACTCTTACAAATCAGGTCATTACTCATACGGTGACTGGTAATTATACCATTGGGATACGCGGAGATGCCAATCATGACGGCACTGTCAGCATCATTGACGCCGTAACAACAGTAAGAGTGATTCTGGGTAAAGAGTCACCCCCACTGCCAGCTGCAGGCACCTTCCAATTTGCTCGGCACGACGGCACCGGTGATGGCACGATCAATATTGTGGATGTCATCTATCAAATTAACCGTATTTTAGGAAGGCCCGTCGATCAGCCGCTGTCTAAGGTCGTCTATTCACCCGTCACGGTGGATCTCAACCAGCCTATGGCTTCCGGGGCTGCTCTTTATTTGCCGGTCACGATAGAGACCGACACGCCCATAGGCGGCCTGCAGCTTGCCTATGCCTACGATCCTTCGCTGGTCACCGTCGGTGAACCCCGAATGGCAGTCCCTTCAGATGATGTGACGCTGGAATGGTATGCCAAAGACGGCATCCTGAGGGTGATCGCTTACAGCATCAGCGGCGAGGCTATTGTATTGGGCCGCTCAGCTCTCATGATACCGGTAACGGTGCCGGAAGGCAGAACCCCCGAAATTACGCTCACAGAGGCCGTCCTGTCTGATCCATCGGGACGCGATGTGCCTGTAAGATTAGGTCAGACGCGGGTAGCTGTGGCTGCAGCCCCAACTTCTTTCTCCCTCGCTGTAGCCCGTCCCAATCCGTTCAACCCCTCCACGACCATCGCCTACGAGGTGCCTGAGCAGACGCACATCACGCTGACCATCTACAACCTGTTAGGTCAAGAGGTGGTGAGGCTGGTGGATCAGGCGCAGGCTGCAGGACGCTATGAGACGGTATGGCAAGGGGTCAACTCCCGCGGCGCAGGTGTTGCTAGTGGGGTGTATCTGTACCGCATTGTCAGCGGAAGCGGGTATACGGACACGAAGCGGATGACGCTGCTGAAGTAGCGGATAGGGACTAAGGATTAAATCCATCAGGCGTAGGTGATGAGGAAATGGTAGCTGGGTTAGTCGAAGCCTCATCCTCAAATGATTCTCAAATGGTTTACCCGTTTGATAGGTAATGACAACATTCACAGGAGATTTATCATGTCCATATCCCGACGCAAATTCATCGAATCAGCGGCCCTGGCATTGGCGGGTATTGCAGCTGGCGGTAAAGTGTCAGCCGCCACTGTGTCGTCCAGAGACCAAAACGATCCGGCAATTCGGACGGCTGTGTCTTCCGGCAATGGTATCCCTGGTGTCTACAAACTTGGTGACTTTGAGTTGCAATCGGGCGAGGTGATACCCGACGCCCGACTGTCTTACGCGACACATGGGACTCTAAACGTCGATCACACCAACGTGATCGTGTACGGGACCTGGTACAGTGGCCGACACAGTGATAACGCCGCAATGATCGGCGAAGGACGGGCGCTGGACCCAACGAGGTACTTCATCATCGTGCCCGACATGTTTGGCAACGGGTTGTCCTCGTCTCCGAGCAATACGTCGGAGGCCGCCTACCCCAAAGGTTTTCCGCTGGTCACCGTATATGACAACGTGGAGGCCCAGTATCGCCTACTCAGGGACCACTTTGCCGTTGAACACGTCGAACTCGTTACAGGGTTCTCAATGAGCGCCCAGCAGGCATTTCACTGGGGTGCACTTCATTCCGGGTTCGTGGAGCGTATCGCGCCGGTTTGTGGGTCGTCGAAGACCTCGACCCACAACTGGCTGTTCCTCGAGGGCGTTAAGCAGGCCCTGATCGCAGATCCCACGTGGGAAACGGAACCTGGGCCGGGGCTCCGTGCGTTCTCAACGGTGTATGCCAGCTGGTTCGCGTCTCAAAGCTTCTATAGGGAGGGGCTCCATCTGGGAATGTTTGGAGAACCGCTGCCGTCGATGGCGGAATTCCTTGAAAGGGTCACCGCACACTTCGGGTCGTTCGACCCGCGGGACCTGTTGGCGATGCTCGCCACCTGGCAGGCAGCCGATCTGAGCGCGCATTCCAGGTTTCAAGGCGATTGGCAGAAGGCGCTGGGTGCGATCACGGCGACCGCCGTTGTCATGCCTTGCAGTCACGATCTCTATTTTCCACCTGAAGACAACGAGATCGAGGTTTCCATGATGCCCAGCGCCAGGCTGGAGGTCATTCCTTCCATATGGGGTCATCTTGCAGGTGGACCCGGCTATGCGTCGGATGGCATCGAATTTGTGGAAAAACAACTACAGGGTTTGCTCAAGAACTAGTGTAGGAGTGCGGTTTTATAGGCAAGAATCTAATGAAGAAACAGAATCGCTGACTATTTTCGTGTTTCCTGGACTTGGGCTTTGAGCACAGCGGATATAATATCTTTTCAGCTAACGGATATCATAAACCATTTGTCGAAACCTATCAAAATTCTACCAATTATTGGGGCTTCTTGCGATACGTATGGCGTGCACGATAGAAAATCGAAGGATTGATACCACGCCAGTAGGTTGTGAGGTTGATAGATCAGGTGCAGGCAGCAGGACGCTATGAGGCGGTATGGCACGGGGTCAACTCCCGAGGCGCAGAGGTGGCCAGTGGGGTGTATCTGTACCGCATCGTCAGCGGCAGCGGGTATAAGGACACGAAGCGGATGACGTTGCTGAAATAGGTTGTAGGTGTTGGCTGTCACGTAGACGGCCTGACAGGGACCGGGAGCAGGGACCGGCACCCGCCAATGGTCGTTCTTGAGTTTGAGACGTATACCGAACTCCTGACCAATCGGCACGGGAAGACCCCGTAAGGCGCCCCTAAGGACCGAGAAACGGTTTGTGGCAGGTTGGGGCCTATCGCGCAGACGGGGCGCCAGGAATGATCCCTATGTGATCACCCCTCTCGATACGGTCCAGCAATTTATCAAGTCTATGATCAAAAGGTTATTCGGATGTGCTATTCGGCACAGTGCGTCGGATGCCTGAACTATACGATGTTCGGAACGTGCAAAGCCTATCCGAAACGGATACCAGAGCCGCCGCCGCCCGGGGCGCAGGCATAACATCCGAAACCCCTAAACCGCTTAGAATCGCTTTATACGCGTCGGGCAACTACTAAAACCGGCGGCGTCCTGGGATATCCCCTGGGCGCCCAACAACAACGGAGGCACACATGACGACAGAACAACGTATTGAAGCGCTGGAGAAGTCTGGACGGTGGCACCGATTAGCCATCATTGCCTTAACATCTTTTATAATATTAGTCGTGGCCGTGGCCGCCTTACTAAATCAGGGTGACATCCGAATAGAGACCAGATTCAATACCGATGCAAAAAATGAGCATCGGAATACTGCAGATGATTACGATTTGCTCCGCACGTCTATAGAGGCCCAGAATGCTGAATATGTGGCCGCCTTCAACAGTCAGGACCCTGCTGGGGTGGCTCTTCTCCATACTGAGAATGCCGTTGTAATGCCCCCCAACCATCCTGTAGTAAAAGGCAGAGAAGATATTCAAAAATTTATCGAGGCGGATATTCAAGCCGGTTTAAGAGATCTGTCGCTGACCACTTTAACGTTGGATGCCGCGGATGGTGTGGCAAGCGAAATGGGACAATACTCTTTGAATATCGAGATTGACGGATCGGAATCCAAACCGGACAGCGGGAAATATGTGGTCGTGTGGAAAAGGCAACCGGGTGGGGTTTGGCTGATAGATATAGATATTTGGAATAGTGATCTACCAAATGCAACAGAATGACCTTGAATACGCAGATGGGATGTGTATACTCTGCCGATCATTATGAGACGGTGTGGAACGCATCCAATGCCCGTGACGCCGGTGTAGCCAGCGACGGGTACACGGATACCAAAAGGATGACGCTGCTGAAGTAGGAAAGCGCAACACATGGCGGTACGGCACTTTAACAAAACCGTGTAACCCGTTGGTGGTTGATATGTTTTATGGTTTAGTTAAAGTATGGTGTTGAGGCATTTGTTTGTCATTGACTATCCCGGGTTTTCCCTGTACCTGTAGCACATCACGAGCGGTAGCGGGTATACGGACACGAAGAGGATGACGCTGCTGAAGTAGGATTGCTGACGTTATATAAAGGGAGAGATATTATGGATTATTCAAATGTTCTGGTCGTAGTCGCTATTGTGGCGCTATCCATAGTATGGTACAAGAAAATGCGCAAGCGCTGAGGCAGTTGATTTACGAGATCCGGCAGGATCTCCAAGCAGGGAACTGGTATAATGAAACGAAACGTAATCCTACTACGAGAAGCCTACAGGCGTGTCGGCCACGCAGATTTCATTAAGAGACCCTCCGAGGTGTGCGGCGTCCCCCGCCCCACCCTCAAGAAGTGGCGGCAGCAGTATCTCAACGGCATACACACCGAAGTCACCAACGATGACATAGAATCCTTCAGGGCCACCTCGTGGCGCGCACAGCAGGAGATAATGGCTCACCAGGGCTTCGGTGCCGCCAAGAAGGTCTTAGAGCAGATAAACGGTCTTCTGGACGCCCGGACGGACTCATTGCAAGGAAGGGATATAAAGTATGAATTCCCATAACCCTAAAGCAGACAAACTAATACGTACCAACATAAAACAGGACAAAAGGGGCGAAACAATCTCCGGAGCCGTAGGTCAGAGGTTCGAATCCTCTCTGGCGTATGATATGTAACATTAACGGGCAGAAAGTGTTATGAGGTTTAATTCCTCTGACACTTCTGCCCGTTTTTTCTGTTTTGGCCACGAATTGGCCTCGTAATAAACACTCTGTATATCTCCGACTTAAGTTTCGGTAGCAGGCGACTGGTGTTTTCAATCCACTCGTGAGGAGGATCTCACCCCACGTAGTTTTTTTCATACGAATAGCTTCTGAAAGATTACTTGCTTCCGATGTTTGTTACCGCATCCTTGATGTTTACGAAATCCATTGTTGATAGTTATTTTTAGCTTTTCTGTTTTCTTAATTGATTTGCTCTCACTCTATGGGACACTTTGCAGTATTTTTTATCACTCCTTGTGGCGTTGAACCACCCACCACAATAAAGACACTTGTTTGGCATCTTTCCCTGTCCAGTGATACAGATGCTGAACTGTAGCCATAGCGCGGCGATCAGATTGCTAGGCATCAACACCATTAAGTTGTCTTCTGGAAATTTTTTCGGAAAGCATCCACTGAAAGAACCTTTGAGGTTCTTGTTGATAAGGTCTGATATCTCTTCATGAGCCAAATAGGTCAAAGCAAACAATTCTGTTTCCGGTTCTAAGCTATCGGACTTTCCTAATTGCCTCACCTTTAGCTCTTCCCTCACTCGATACGGTGCGACCAATGGGGCGAAGACACCAAATTCCTTCTCTGCTTCTTCCATCGATTTTTTACCCGCAGTCTCAATCCTGCGGAAGTATTCTGGTTTACTTATTTGACCTGTCAAAATTTGATATTTTATAATCACGTCATTACGATCATCAGGTGTTAACAACAAATTGCTTAATAAACCACTGTCGTGTTTCAAGATCCCTCGCAGTGCGTTTATCGAGAAATTCAGATCCCTGATGCATTCATCCCATAATTTCGTGTCTTCACCACCCAGCCTCACATCAAATCCAACTCCCACTAAGCCATTCTGATCTGCAAATGCAACTATGTCAGCATCTGTCTTGATGTTGGCAAAGGCACTGTATAATGTCGGTTGATCTTCGAGGACATTTATTTCCTTGAAGTCGGCAGAAGTCTTGATCGGCCTCACTACGCGGCTCCCACCTACCCCCACTATTTGGTATCCACCGTCACGGACATGTGTCCAATACTCGAACCTCACAGGCAGATCCATAGATATGTTCCTCCATTGTGAATTATTTACGTATAGTTTACGTTTACAGCCACAAAATAGGATGAATTGCCATTATTTTTCCCTATAATATACATTTGAGCTTTTTGTAAACAAGACATTTCTATATCTATATGGGGCTACCCAGTCACTTCAACCGCTTGTGGAGGATCTCAGATGGATAGGCAAACCGTAACACTGAAAGAGGCGCAGGAGATTTTAGGTATCGGTCGAGATCGTATAAGAACAGCCGTAAGGAATGGACAGCTTCCGAGCCTGAAAATTGGGAAACGTCATGTCATTCCGTGGCCGGCTCTATGCGAACTGCTAAAACAGGGAGACCACAATACCGCCGGAGGAACCTAAGAAATGAATTCTAGACTTCTTACGGTTAAGCAAGCGGCCAAACTACTCCGTGTCCCAGTCTCGTGGGTCTATGAACGCACTAGGCACGACGCAATGCCGGGACTTGTACGGATCGGAAAGTATGTAAGAGTCCGTGAATCCATCCTGCTGGACTTCATCGAGTCTGGTGGGGAGAGGGATGATCAGTGAGAAGAAAACAGCCCGGTGTACCCGGTTCTCTGGCAGGAGGCGGGTACACCAGGCAGCACAGAACACCACCGGAGGTGATGTTATGCTTGTGGCATGGTAGGACCTGATTGAACGGATGTCAACTGAATATCAATCTGCCACACGATCCGATGACTCTTTTGAGCAATGGATACTTGGCAATTCCAACAACGATTTTTATGGAGGTCAACAATGACTTATATTTCTATCCCCCAAAGGGATTTCGTTCTCCACCCTGCCGGACAGTTCACTGGCCGGATCACGGAGGTGGAGGATCGGGGGATGATAGAAACAACTTTCGGTACAAAACCGAAATTGTCAGTAAAGTTTGAGTGCGATAGCACCACGGCTAACGATGGTGGGAAATACATCATCGGAAAGTGGTTCACGGTTTCTAACCACCCAAAATCAGCTCTGTCAAAGTTCAGAGTTGCTCTGTTGGGGCGTCCTCTGACACCCGACGAGTTGTCAGGCTTCGAGGCGAAGGAGTTGGTCGGCAGGCGCTGCGGCTATATGGTCGGCCACGCAGCGAGAGATGGTACGACCTACGCCAACATCGACCAGCTTTGGCCGGTCGACAGCCATTTACCCTTAGATGACAGCTCGCACGATAAGCTGCCTTTCTAAAACAACGGGCCGCTGTCTTCTAAACAGCGGCCCGTTTAGGAGGAATAATGTGCAATCAAGAAAACCTCCGGACGGCAGCCCTGTTCTATACAAAGAAAGGCTTGCCGGTTTTTCCGGTTTATGAGATGTCCGGCAAGGTCTGTGCGTGCGGCAACGGGAATTGCTCCAGTCCGGCAAAGCACCCACGAGTTAAACAGGGGTTCAAGGATGCGACGACCGACAACGCACTAATTAACAGTTGGTGGGACAAATGGCCCAACGCAAATATCGGGACTGCCACCGGAGGTAAATATGTCGTGATTGACGTGGACTCTTACCACGGCGGCGATGATGGTTTAGAGGAGCTGTGCGCAGGCAACGATCTACCCGACACGTGGGAGACGCTGACAGGCGGTGGTGGACGTCATTTGTGGTTCTCAATCCCGGAGGACGTCTGCGTTGCGTCAAAGGTAGGTATAGCCACTGGCGTGGACGTGCGCGGAGATGGTGGCTACGTCATCATGCCGCCGTCAGTGCATCAAAGCGGCCGGGGATACGAGTGGGAGGTATCGGCAAGGATCGACGAGATCGATATCGCTGCTCTTCCGGTCTGGCTCAAACCGATTCTGGTAGGTGACGAAAACACCATTATTATCAAGCCACCAGCTGAACCGTTAAGTGACAGAATAGCCGAAGGCAGCCGGCATAGCCGTCTATTAAGTATTGCTGGCAGTTGGCGGAACTCAGGGATGATTGAAGCGGAGATACTGCCAGCCCTTGAGCAGGTCAACCGTCACCGCTGCGATCCGCCACTTCCGGATAGAGACATCGATAAGCTGGCAAGCGATATTGCGAGTCGTTACGATCCCGGATCCGTCCCAAACTACCTGACCCGAGGTATTACCAAAGCAGATCCGCCAACGCAGCCCCCGCCCGTGGAACCATACCCGATAGCTCTATGGCCAACACCCATCCGTGAGTATCTGGAGCGTCAGGCCGAAGCATTGTCCGCTCCCGTGGATTTCGTGGGTGTCCCTATGGTTGCTGCACTGGGGACTGTCATAGGTACCCGCAGAGCAGCTGAGATGAAGCCGGGATGGCTGGAGCATCCCTGCATCTGGACAGGTATCGTAGGCAAGTCCGGAACGCACAAGAGTCCTGCCCACGATAAGGCTGTCCTTCCCCTGCGCAGGATACAGCAGCGGTGCCAGGCAGACCACGAAGAGGCGCTTAAGCAATATGAAGAGGAGAACCACGAAGATCGGGGAGACACGCCGGTCAGAAAGCAGGCCTATACCACCGATGTTACCGTGGAGGCATTAACCGCCGTATTGAACGATAATCCTCGCGGCATCGCCGTGCTGCGTGATGAGCTGACAGGTCTGGTTCTATCAATGGACCAGTACCGGGCCGGAAAAGGCGCCGACAGGCAGTTCTACATGTCCACGTGGAATGGCGCACAGATCACCTCCAACAGGGTCAGTCGTCCCGATCTGGTGGTTGACAGGCCCTTTGTATGTATCAGTGGAGGCATCCC